>CEVF01094375.1_pt1 | contig 118900 bp, 110 predicted proteins | sample 356441 | NCBI WGS metagenome assembly CEVF01 (sample SAMEA2622765, study PRJEB7988) | marine metagenome | biome: marine biome (ENVO:00000447); feature: surface water layer (ENVO:00002042); material: "saline water (ENVO:00002010), including plankton (ENVO:xxxxxxxx)" | depth 5 m | reverse complement strand
GAGACCAACAATGTCCCCTTGATCATGACCAAGGAATTGAACAAATTGATAGTCATGGAAAATGGGGTGTTGAAAATCAAGATTGACGACATTTACTTTGATCTCAACAAAGCGGATATCAGGGCTGATGCAGCGCAGGAGCTTGACAAAATCGTGGAGGTCATGAAGGAATATCCCAAAATGGTCATCAAGATCGAATCCCACACGGATTCTAGGGGCAGTGATAGGTACAATGAAAAACTATCGGACCGTCGTGCCAAATCCACGGGAAATTATATCGTATCCCAAGGGATAGAGGGCAATCGAATAGAAAGTGCCATAGGATACGGTGAAAAGAGATTGTTGAACCATTGTTCCAATGGGGTGCGGTGTTCCAATTCAGAACATGATATTAACCGGAGATCGGAGTTTATCATTGTCACTTTGGATTGATGGTGAAGACCATTTTCAGGGAATAACTTACATGAACTTAGGAATGGTCGTGACCAAATTTAATTTCCACTTGAACATGTGCAGTCTAATAGAATAAGAGATGCTATAGGTTAAATCAAACTCCTATCTGAATAAAACTTGGACAACCTTAAACGTTGGGGTACTCCCTTCACAAGCCTAATTTCTATCGAAAACCTAGTCTCAGTTGCATTCATATTTGCTCGTTTTTAGCTTACATATTTAGCTATAGACGTGATAAGCTCGCAATCTAGCTATATAAATGTGCATTGAGAGTTAACCTGGATTCTGTACTTCACGATAAATAATATCGCAGGACACAGCACAATGTATCCCTTTTTGTTCGATGCCCATTCGGCAAAGGTTTTCATTTTTTTCTTTTACTCTTCCAAAGTAACCTCTTTGATTTTAGTACCTTACGGGTAGTAATTTAGGTTATCTTCTGATGGTTTTTGGACCTACCTTAAAATAGTTTAATATGATCCTCAACATTTACAATGACTCAGACATTAGGGATTTTGATGGGGTACCTAGCTTCGATGAAGCTCATAGGGAAACTTTTTTTGATACTAAATCCCTTGGGGAATACAGAGAACACTTCAGAAAGCCTTCAACACTTTTGGTTTTTGTATTGTTGAAGGGATATTTCCAATTCAGCGGGAGATTTTATCAGGTAGGAGACTTTAATCCCATGGATATACAATATGTATCTGACCGACTGGCACTTGATCAAGTTCCTAACCTCTCTGACTATCGCCGAAATACTTATTTCGGGCAAAAGCGAATAATTGCAATAAGTCTTGGTGTGAAATTATTTACAGATTGGAAGAATCAATTTCAAAAGGAAGTGGATGATTTGGTCAGGACGGCCCTAAAGCCAAAACAAATTGTAAAGGCACTGGTCCGAATCTGCCGAGAAAGAAAAATTGAAATCCCAAGGTACCATGTATTTGCACAAGCAATATCGGTTTCGATAAGAGAATTGGAAAGTGACCTGCTCAAGAGTGTTGATGAAAACCTGAATAATTTCCAAAAGGATACCATTGATGCCATTTTGGAAATGCCAAAAAACCCGGACATGTCCATATCGCCATCAAACCCTTACCTCGTCACAACTATCAAAACCCCAGAACAAGAAATTGCACCTAGAAAAATCAGGGAAAGCTTAGATGACTTTCAACTTGTTTCTGACCTGTTTAAGCAATTCAAAGTGACACTTGAAAAGATTGAACTATCCGACCAACTATTGAACTATTACGCCGTTTGGCTTATTAAGTCAAGACATGTAAAGTTTCTGGCGCTCAAGGAACCATCAAAGAAGCACCTGTATTTTTTGGCATTCATAGTCTACCAATACAGAATAAGACAAGACTTATTTGTAGATATGTTATTGAAACTGGTCCAGAAATTTGAAAATGAGGTAGAAAAGTCAATAAAAGACGATTTTATCAAACAAAAACCTGTAAAAATCAAACAGGCACAAAAGGTAATCAATATGGTCAGGTCTTTGTCCGATTATGTTGAACACATGAGAGGTGTTGCCTTTTCACAGTCCCGAACCGACAGGGAGAAGGTAATCCAGATACAGGGTGTTTTTTCAGAAATTGATGGTTCCAAGGGTAGTAGACAGGCGCAAAGGAAAAAAATTGAAGAGGAACTTGAAAAACTTCAGACTTCCATGTCCTCAGGACTTAAAGACCAAATGACATATGAAAAGTACTTGTCCGCTTACCGTCGTATCCAGAATAGGGTTGCAGGAATAGTAAGGGCTCTTGACTTCAATTTTCTTACTTCAAACCCTGACATCTGTGAAGCCATAGATTTCTTTAAATCCCATGATCAGGTCTCCAATATAAAAAGATTGCCTTTAGCCTTTCTAGACCAAAAAGGTAGGAGTGCATTAAAGACATATGTTGGTTCTGAATGGAAACTGTGGAAAGTTCTTTTGTTTATTCAAGTAAAAGAGCACATAAAAGCTGGATCATTGAACCTGAACAATTCTGAAAGATACCGTGCTATTGAGGAATATCTTTTATCTCAGCAAAGGTGGGATTCCCAAAAAGATGATTTACTAAGACGTGCTGGATTGCCATTTGAAATTGAGGCAGAACCATTTCTGGACAGGATGTCAAAAGTTCTACGTAGTCAATACTTAAAAACAAACAAGAACATTGCAAATAATGAGTTTCTCAGCTTCACTTCATCTGGGGCGCCAAGAATAAGTACTCCAAAAGAAGATGTAAAAGAGGAGGACATGGGCCTCTTGAAATTCCTGGAAGACAAAAGTGGTGGAATCATCCCTTTACCTGTTGTTCTATCAGAAGTAAATTCAACTTCAGGCTTTCTAGATTCATTCTCGCATTTTGCACAAAAAGGCCAGAAGAGAAGACCTTCAAACAAAGCGTTCTATGCAGCTATAATTGCTTACGGATGTAATATTGGTATTGGAAGAATGGCAAAGATTTCTAAAGGTATTTCTGTGGATAATCTTAATCATCTGGTAAAATGGTATTTCAATAAGGAGAATCTCGATGCAGCTAATGGAAAAATTAACTCCATAGTTGAAGCAATGTCCTTGCCCAAGGTCTATAAGTCGGATAAAGTTCAAAATCACACTTCCAGTGACGGTCAAAAGTTTGGTGTTGCCGTTCCATCAATAAACGCAGACCACTCTTACAAATACTTCGGTACTGGAAAAGGGGTTACGGCATACAGCTTTATAGATGAGACCAACAGATTGTTCTACAGTACCGTAATAAGCTCTTCGGAAAGGGAAGCGGCCTATGTGATAGATGGTCTGATGCACAACGAAGAAGTGGACAGCGACATACATTCCACCGACACCCATGGCTATAGCGAAATCATATTTGCCATTTGTAATGGTCTCGGAGTTTTCTTCTCACCGAGAATAAAGAACTTTAAAAGCCAGTTGAAATATACATTTAGGCAAGACTCTAGGCGCAAATACGAAAAAATGGGATTTAAGGTGGTCCCGACGGCCAAAAACTATATTGACACCAATATTATTGCAGATCAATGGGACAATGTTTTACGATTATTGACAACCATAAAGTTAAGGGAGGTAACGGCATCCAGAATATTAAAAAGATTAAGTTCTTATTCAAAGCAACATCCCTTGTATAGGGCCTTGAAGCAGGTGGGGAGGATTTTCAAAACATACTTTCTCTTGAAGTACATGGATGAAGTGGATTTAAGAAAATCCACCGAAAAATCACTTAACAGAATTGAAAAATCACATCAGTTCGCCAAAGCTATTTTTTTTGGAAACAATCAAGAATTGAGAGCGGGAACGAAGGAGGAACAGGAAGTAATAATTGCCACTCGTCATCTCATACAAAATGCGATAGTTCTTTGGAACTATCTTAAGATAGGTGATAAGCTCTCAAAGTGTTCGAATAAATTGGAATTTACCGAGATACTGTCCGCATTGAAAAATAGTTCAATTATGACGTGGCAACATATCAATATTCACGGGGAATACAATTTTCAAAAACTCTTTCACAACGGCGAAATGAATAGTTTTGAATTCGATAAAATAAAAGATTTAGAAATAAGCTTTGATGTAGCCTAATGAACATTACACCCGTATGGACCATGAAGGCCAAAGCTCAAGAATTTTAATTCCGAGTCTCTTTTTAGTTCTTCGATATTAATCTCTTCCAGTAAACCAAAGAACATGGATACGAGCAATTGATTGAGATAATCCGATGAAAATACTTCACTATCAATTTCCAAGATTGGTATATATGGTTTCTTGTTAGGGTTATCGGGGTCATGAATATTCTTTGTAATGTGGAAGTTAATTCCGGATTTGCTGTTCTTAGAGAAAGTAAAGTGTTGGTCTTTAGGAAGTCCTTCGAACCTAATATTGACCATATGGTCTATTACACGGAACCAAAATAAATTGGAAACATGGATAGAATTTAATTTATTATCTATTTTATCCATACTCATACCCACAGTTTCTCAAATCGTTTACTGGCCACCCTCGTATATTGCGCTGTATGCTTTGGGTCACGATGGCCCAAATAATCCTGTATCAGCCGGAGGTCATAGCCCATATTGGCCAAGTAGAACCCACAAGAATGTCTTAAAACATGAGGGTGCATGTTTTCAATACCCACCTTCCCCCCTATTGTGGTCACGATATAGGACACCGCCTGTCTGGTCAGCGGCATTCCTCTTTCATTTATAAAAAGCCAGGGCAGATTGTCCTCACGCGAATTTAGATACCGTTTGATGGCCCGAAGTTCGTCCCCAGAAATCGGATGTTCAGTAGATAGCCCGCCTTTTAAGCGGTCTACCCATATACGGGAGTCTTTCAGGTTGACATCAGACTTTTTGATGGTAATTGCCTCGCTTACCCGAAGACCGTGCCGGTACATCATCAAAAGCAATAGATAATTCCTTTTTGGGTATCTTGTCTTTTTCGAGGCTTCAAGAAACAACTTGATTTCGGAATCGCTAAGGTAGTCCTTCCCCTTTTCGTGATTGTTGGTGGTCTCTTTTTCTGAACTCTTTACATTTCGCCCTTTGGACATGGCTACGGGATTGTGTTTAAACTCCCTGAAAGATACCCAGAAAAAACAGAACTCTTTACAAAATCCGCCTTTTGTAAAGAGTATTTTTCGTATTCTGTTATTAGTAAAATCTCGCCTGAATTCACTTAAAAATTTGTCCACAATAAATTTAGAATTCTTTTAGATTATGACTTGTCAAGCAACCTTTTACTTGTTTTAAGTATCTTACAAATGAAAAGGTAATATTGAATATCAAGTAAGATTATTAGTACATTTAATAAAAATTGTTTAAATTGATATCAATTATGAGAGCTATTTTTTTACATATTATTCTACCCATAATACTGGCTTCAACTATGTCTTGTTCTAATGATGACGACAGTAATCCACAAAAAAACATTTTGGGAACTTGGGAATTGATACGATATGAAGATTCAAGTGGAAACGTAACTGATTCTCCTGAAGGAGAGAAACCCGTCGTAATGACATTTGATGAAAGCGGTATCGAAGGCACATCGGGCAACAATCAAATTGTGGGGTCATATAGCTTGGATTCTAGGAACATAACATTTTCAGGATTTTCCAAAACTGAACTGCCCGAAACGGAGTGGGATCGGAAATTTTCAGATGAGCTATCCGAAGCACAGGTTGGAAATGACATTGTCATGTCCTATTCTTTTAACGATGGCCTACTGATTTTTGGATATTCCGATGGAAAAAAAATGGTTTTTGAGAAAATTTAATGAGGTGATAAAATTATGAAATCTGTTGATATAATATTAATCGGAAAATACATTTTGCTTCACGAAAAATTGCTTCACTAGAGAATTTTTGTGATAGGGATGTGTATTGATTGTAATTCTAAATATTTATTCAACCTGAATTAATTCTTATGAAAAAACTTTTGCTCATCCTTTTTTTGACCATTTGTCCCATATTTTCCTTTGGTCAAATAACCATTGATAGTGAACCGTATTCCCTGAAAAATGAAGTTCGGGGAATTTCTCCTCAAACTAGGTCTCGAACCGTTGTTCCCAACAAATCCATAGCAGAGGCTTTAGTAGAGGACGAAATTGATGAACAAATGGGACTGCCACCGAGGTTTGGGCTTAAAAAGGAAACTAATTTCACTACCGAAAACTCGGGAGTTTGGAACGAGTTGCCAAATGGCGATAAGCTTTGGCGGCTTGCTATAAAAAGCCCTGGTGCTAAGTCAATAAACTTGATATACGATAAGTTTCATCTTCCACCGGGAGGTGTTTTGCACATTTATAATGCCGACAAAAGTCATATCATCGGTGGTTTTACGATGGCAAATAACAAGGGTTCGCTGGAGACTCCTGGGAGGTTCGGGACAGGATTGGTCTATGGAGATATGGTTATCCTAGAATATTACCATGCAACCGATGTAAAGCAAAACCCGATTATTTCAATAAGTAAAGTAATACATGGATATAAGTTTATACCCATGCTAGCCAGGATTGCTAAAGAAAGTGGAGCTGAAGTGGGCTATGGCGATTCGGGTAGTTGTATGGTTAATGTAAACTGTCCAGAAGGCAACAACTGGCAAGATGAAGAAAGAGGTGTGGCTATGATTATGTTGGACGATGGTACTAGATTCTGCTCTGGCTCATTGCTGAACAACACATCAGAAGATGGTACACCATATTTTCTAACAGCGAACCATTGTTTGATGGGGTTAGATGCGGAAGGAAACAACAATGCATCTGATTGGGTTTTTGTTTGGAATTATGAGAGTCCAAATTGCCAGAATGGTTTCTTTGAGCCACAGCTGCTCTCGACTGCCGGAGCGACGCTAAGGGCAAACAACGGAAATACAGATTTTGCACTATTTGAGCTAACGGAATCCCCTCTAGAAGCGGGTTATGATGTATACTATAACGGCTGGGACCGAAATGTAAATTTAGGTGCCGGGGGTGTGGGGATCCACCATCCAGCTGGAGATGTAAAAAAGATTTCAACTTTTACGCAGGTGCCAAACCCGTCAAATTACCCTAGCCAGAACAATTATTGGAGTGTTGACTGGGTGGCTACGGCAAATGGGCATTCTGTTACAGAAGGGGGGTCATCTGGTTCATCCCTGTTTACAAATAATGGCAGAATAATTGGCCAACTTTTTGGTGGTAGTATCATAAACCCAAACTGCTCGGACCCTGCGAACGATGTAAGCTTTTATGGGAGGTTCAACGTATCCTGGGACGGTGCGACCTCTACGAGAAGACTTCGAGATTGGTTGGATCCGACTAGTTCGAATCCAATGTATCTAAACGGGGTTCAAATCGTACTTCCCTCAATTCAGGGCGATGATTGTGTTTGTAACTCCCCAAACGAGACCTTTACTGCTGCCGATACTGATGGCCCTGTTACCTGGTCCTTCCCTTCAAGCCTTTTAACTCAAGTAAGTGCAAATGGCTTCTCAATTACCCTAAGAGCTAAAGACACCCATGTTAGAGGGACTGCAATATTGACGGCGAGGGATGCAGGAACTAATGCTATCGTGGCGGAAAAAGAGATTTATGTTGGAAAACCAGCTACACCTTATGGCAATATACAAGGTGATTTCACGACCTCCCATGGCGCATTGGAAAATTACAATTATTATAGTACTGTTGCTGGAGCAACCAGTTATGATTGGTGGTTACCATACCCTTACATTAGCACAAATACAGTTTATACCAACCCCTCTAAATGGTCAAGACTATATGGCTCGGGCACCACAAAGAATCTAAGGTCACAGGTAGGGCCGAACAATGGCCTTATACAATTTATGGGTGTGAACAAGTGTGGCCGTGGTGGGGCCAAAATAAACAATGTGACCGTTAGTAGTGGTGGTGGAGGTCCACAACCTCTAATGGCAGATATAAACGATTTTGAAAGCTTGGACTTAGAGTTTGAAACTATTATGGTATATCCTAACCCAACTAAAAATGAACTTTCTATTTTCATGTCTCCAGAATATAGGAACACTGTACATGAAATAGCTGTTTTTGATTTAACAGGTAGATTGATTTATCACTCCACTGACAACAGCGTTGAAAGAATAAATGTTACGACCTATCCAGCTGGTTTATATAGTATACAAGTAAAAAGCAATAATGGGCGAAAAACTAAAATGATTGCAATTGAGAGGTAAATACTAATGTTCTATCTAGATGATAGAATATGCCCATATTAAAGTTATTGTTGCCTGTACAACTATTTAATTATAACCCTTTCATTTTCAAATGTCTTTCTTCAAATAGGTAAGAAATGGTATATATAAAATCACTTCATTTTTAATTTATTCATGGAACAATTTAGTTTCGAAAAACGAACGTTTTTCGGCACAATCTTAATTTCCCTAACTTAGAGCAACAAAAATTATAATTGAACCACGACGAAGAAAACATAGAACTTACAGATGCCATAAAACAAGAACTTGATAAGCGATTAGAAAGATTCCACAAAGGTAAGGGCAAATCGTATACTCTAGAGGAGGCCAAGAAAATGTGGGCCAAGAAAAAGGAAAAGTGATTTGTGACCAATTCAATCTATAGACCCGTTAGATAGGTAATCGTTAATTCGCCTCATAAGTTCTGCCAAATTTTCACACCCCCTTACCAATTCGTTTATTATCAAATGATCTGATATTCCCATTTCACGACAAATGGCCCTCATTTCACTGGCCTTTGAATCCCGTAGCGTTTCAAATGTCTGAATTCTTCTAAAGACTTCGGGTATTCCCACCACCTTCTTTTGTTTCCATTTGTATAGGTTATCATAGAAATATTCTGGGCCAGCCAGGATAATTCCCAAATTCTCCTCGGTTTGATCTCGTAGCTCGTGGATATATTCGAGTTGGGAAGGCTTAAACTTCCCTGCCTCGTCTATAATCAACAGGAGCTTCCCACTTTGAAGTTTTACTTTGGTAACGATCAGGTTAATGATATTGTACAACGATGTGTCGACAGCATCGCCTTCAAACCCGACCTCGTTCAACATTTCTAGATAGAATTCCTTGGTGCTCATGCTCTTTCTTACCACCATATAAATGACGTTATCGTGCATCCTGCGGAAATATGTAAGCCCTACGGTCTTGCCCGCACCGGGATAGCCGATGAGTGCGGTCATTTTAGAAAAAGAAAGGGTGGCCCTGCACATTTCTTGGACGATATTAAAGTTGATGGTTGAAAAGATCTTCACGATATCATGACTAGTCGATTAGCTGTACTTTTTTATTTCTAACCTTGCGGTAGTAGTTATCGGTAATATGCTTTCTTCCATTGGCCATGGGAATTTCGCCATCTTTTTTTTCTTTTGGTAATCGCATTTCCATCATATCGGCGATAAGCAACTGGTCTTCTGCCTGGTTCATTATTCTCGCCAAAGCTTTCTTGGGGTTCTGTTCCTGAAGAATGGGAAGCGAATCCAATTCCATCTGACCATCATCGATGTCCTTTGCGACCTTGTCAAAATTGGCTTGGATTCTTTTTCGAAGACGTTCATTGCTTCTTTTGATACGGCCCAATTCTTTTGGGGTTGCCACCAGACCTATTGGGGTATCAACATCGAGAAAGCCAAGGTACTCGTTGTTTCGAAGGTCGAAAATATATATCCTTCGGGGATCGTCTTTATCATACCGTACCATAACATAGGTATTATTGATTCTTTTGGCCAACCGAATATTTTCAATGGTATAGGAGTGTCTCCCCCTTATACTCAACCTGATCATTGATTGTCTTACTTTGATTCGCTTCGCCTTGTAAAAAATGTTGGCAATCTGCCAAGCACTAAATTTACGTTTACCGGCCACCTGTTTCTTTTTGCCATTTTTTTTGGCCGTATCGTTGTTGTACATTTCGATTAACTTATCGACCACTTCCTTAAGTTGCTTCTTGTTCCGGAGATTGGAGGATTTCATATAATACCTTTCTAGACTTTTGCAAGCCCTACCGTCCTCGATTTTTGATTTTATGCCAAATCCGAGGTTTCCCATAATCCGGTTGAGATAATAGGAAGAAAAAGTCCTGAACCAGCGTTCAACATGGCCCTTGTCCCTTGGGTTATAGGGTTGGGTCTTTCGAATATGAACTCCATAATCCTCCATTTTTTGATTGAATGACCTAAACTCGGAAGAGGAATAGGAAGGGTGGCCGTCCACAACAATCTGCCTGGGAACATATCTGAACCCTTCAAAGGCCATCTGAAGACACTGCATTATCAATACAATGTTTTCGGTTTCGGAAAACGAATGGCCGATTATCTTACGGCTAAAAACGTCCATAGCGACGCACAAGTAGAGATAGTCGGTTTTACCATCATCCGCTTTATAGGGAATGTTCAATCTTGTACTGTCAACTTGATAAACATCGGCAATGCCCTCGGGTTCTTTGCGTGTAAGATGGGGCAGCAAATGATTTCTGGCGTATTCTTTCCCTTTTCGAAGAGCATCGAGTCGGTTCTTTACCTCTTCGCTTCTCAGGTAAAGGGTCACGGCGGAATATGAAACCGGTTTTAATCCACGCAACCGTAATTTCTCGTTGAGCATTTCGGTAATCTGCCTCCTACTGTAACTTTTGCAACTGACGTAATAAAAATCGATATTCTTTTTTACCATGGGAGTTAGCACGTAGTTGTTCCTCCCAAACCTTTTGAAACCATGTAACAGGGTGTCAGGGATTCCATTGTTTTCGGCCATCCTTATTTTCTTGGAAAAATAATTGTAATCCTCATTCCAAAAAACAGCCTTGTCCAGCCTCAGGTATATCTTATGGATTTGCTTCAACGTAAAACCGGTTTGTTTTTTCAGGAGGATGACTTCCATAAATGCGGCATGGGTCTTGGCGAAAAGAACCCTTTTTTCCCTATTTAAATAGAATTTGGTATAATAAGGAACATACTGTTTCCAGTACATGGGATTTGACCAGGCATTTGACAGTATCAACCAGATTTCACGATGTTTTTTTTGGAGATCGCGTTGTGCCATTTTTGCCATGAGTGTGACCGTCTCTTCCTCTGTTGTCGGAATGCTTAGTTTTTCAAGGACCTTTTTCGGTATGCTTTTGTAGGCAATCCATTTGGTTTTGCCAGGGGAATCCTTAATCGATTCAAAAGCATTGGATTTTCCATTGTTGTAAAACGAAATGTAGTTTTCCAAGGAACGCCTGTTCATGCCACAATTGACAAGATACTCAGCTGACAGATAGGTTATATCTCCAATTTTCTTATAGTGCTCTTTCATGGCAGGTTATTAAAAGTGATAAATAATAGTTACATTTTAACTATTATTTAAAAATGTAAACAATGTAACTAATGCAATAAATACAAGTATTTATTGCATTAGTTGTCTATATATAATATATTGCAATGTATTACATGTCATATATGTAGTACAGTAAAACTATATTTTAACTATTAAGTAGTTTTAAATGTAACTAATTAAAACTACTTAACCAAAATATTAACATGGTCGGCAAAGTATTAAAGGAATTAAGGTTGGGACGGGGATACACCCTTGTTCAATTGGAGAAAAAGTCTGGGGTGTCCTATGTCCAGATTACCCGCTATGAAAACAATAAATCGATGCCCACGGGCAAGACTTTAAAAAAATTGGCCGATGCCCTGGAGGTTACCGTTGGTGATATAACTGAAAAAAATCAGGAAGAAGTTCTCATCAAGGATGAGGACTTGGAAGAAAAGTTCAAGAAGGTGAAAAATATAGTTCCAGAAAATAGTGCCAGCCGTCTGGCCCTTAGCAGGATTTTTGAATTGATGATCCTAGAGGGAAACATTAATGAGATTATGCCCAAAAAAGTGTGAATGGCAATTTTAAATTGTCCCCTACCTTTCTTCTCAACTCATTATGGTATTTCTAAATTAGTTTTGTGATTTTAAAAATTCCAGAGGAACTACTTATTCTAGGACGTTCAGGTAGAAATCATTGGAATCCTGTTTTTGGTGATTTTAGAATAGCGGTAACATTTTTATTTTGGCGGCGAGACTTGTGCGGCTGGCAATGGGTAAAACTGCACCAATACCACCGTATTTGATATAATTGTAGATATGACGTCCGCCATAGGCGGATTATATCGTCAACGATTATATCACAGCAGTTTTACACATTTGTTTGTTTCTCTTCCGCATTCGTAAGCTATAATTATTCATGCTTTTGTTTATTCCTTTTTTAAAGGTATTCATCGATTGTCTTGGGAAATTTTATTGTCTTTCAAGAGAGATTTGTTAGAAGAAAAATTTAAGGAAATTAAAATACCCATTAGACCAACGAAGCAACAAAAAAAAGAAGGCCTGTACAGGCCTTCTTTTTTATGCCACTTGCCACAGCAACGGTACTTTAAAAAAGCATCTTACTACAGAAGTGCGCGCTGCATTAAATGGAGTTGCCCCCATATTGCCGGCCATATCTCTAACGCGGACTTACAAGATATCTACTGCGCAATTCCTCAAATCTTGACTGAAGGCGGTTCAGCTGTCTTTTGCACTCGGCCTCGTACTCGGTTCCCTTATAACGTTTGCACTCTTTTGTTTTTCGTTGTATCCTATCTTTTAAACCCACCAATTGGGCAGCATCCCCTTCGGATATCTGTCTTTCTGGGTGTCCGGTTGTTATGGCGCGAAGCCGTTGCCCTTCAATGGACATTTTTAAAGCGATCAACGATATTTTATCGGTATCCCCGCGGGCCACGGCATCGCGGTTTTCCATCGAAAGCCTGTCCATTCTTTCGGCTATGTCTTCAAAGGTGGATTCATTGTCCACGATGCTCTCTACATTCATGGTCGCATACCCTTCTTGCTCTAAATAATCCGACCCGTCCAGTATTAATTGTTCAGGGGAAAAGCTGTGCATTTCTACGGTAATTTCGGGGGTTTCAAATTTTGTGATGTACCTGTTTTTATACTGGGTACCATCCTGAAATACACCACACAAGAAACCTACATGAAGTGGGGTTATTTTTATGGGCGCACTTCTATTGGAAATAGTAACATTGACCTCTTTACCGTTAAAATTTCCTGAGTATAATTTTTGAGGTCCAAATGCTGAATGGTTTCCTGCATTGGTTATGTTGGCATTTTGCATGAAATCAGCAAAGTTTTCTTCTTGGGCAAACTCCAACTGGGCCGCTGGTGCCGATAGAGCCCTGTTCAACGAATAGAACACTTTTTTTTCGCCTTCATCGGGGTCGTAGACCGTGTAATACCCCCTTGTGACCTCAAAGGGCACGTACACAAGAAAATCGAACTTTTCATCGTCTGAAACAGTGGATCTGCCTATCATATCCGCCACTACATCATCCGTTACAGCCCAAGAACCGTCTGCGGTGTTGACATAAATCGTGAACGGAAAACTGTGGCTGCCGAAAGACAGCGTGCCCGTCATCTTATAATCAAAATTAAAGACAATATTGGGCTCAAAACCATTGGGCACATAACTGCTGGGTTTACCATAGTACCCATCTTGTGCAATGCCCAAATTGCTTAAAACGAAAATGAAAAATGGCAATATTCTCTTCATGGTGCTCAATTTTTTGATTTAAGTTTTATAAGTCCCCTTACCACTTTTTGGGGGTGCACCCTAAGTGACATGGGTGTTCGATGTGTACCATAAAATTAACATATATTGCATTAACCTGTTGAATTATAGTACGCTTTTACCGCATTATGGTCGTAAAGGTCCACCCCGGTTTCTCCGTTGGTCGAATTAGTGGCCTGGGTGATGGTCTATCGAACCCTGTGCCCTTGTAGCTTTCCAGCTATAACTCGTTAAGGCCAAGACGGTTCATCGATTTTGATCACAAAGGCACAGGCAATGTTTTTTCAAAACTATTCCGATTGTTTTTCTGTGGATATAACATATGTAACAAACACCAAAACAGGTGTAACATTTTACCAATATCCGGGCCTTTACCTAAAACGATGTTTTGGAAAAACGGGCCAAATGGAGGCCAAAGATGTTTCTCGGAACCCTATAAAAAGTTTGCATTTGGTTACGTTATCATGATACCGATGCATGCTTTTTATAACAAATCGATTTTTCGGACGATGCAATCCAAAGGGAATTCCACAACATCTTTGTCGCCCATAAAAGTGGGTTATAGGAGTACGGTAGTGTTTACCACCTTCCCCTACCCTTTTAAGGCATCAAGACCATGTTAATGAAAATATTTACTGTCAGCATAAAAGCCTTTGCCATTATGCGGAAAGAAACCCTTTTATGAATTTTAACGCGGTGGTGCTTACGATTGCTGTTTTACCCGAACGGCGTTCATGCCTTTTTGGCCCTTTTCGAGTTCAAAAGTGACCTTGTCGTTTTCATCGATTTCATCGATAAGGCCAGAAACATGCACAAAATGCTTTTCTTGGGTCTCTGTGTCCATAATAAAACCGAATCCCTTGGAATGGTCAAAAAAGGCCACCTTGCCTTTTCGAATGGGATCGAATGCTTCTTCTGATTCTTCTTTTTGGGGAATGCCGAGTACAATGTCTTCAGCGTCGACCGCAACTTTTTCTGAAGGGTCTGGAGGCGTATCGACCAGGTTGCCGTACTGGTCTGTATAGGCAAAAGGAATGCCCCCGCCACTCTGTTTGGCCTCTGCTTTACGGGCCTCTTTTTTCTTTTGCTTCTCTTCTCTTTTCTTTAGTCTCTTTTTTTCTTTTTCTCGTTTACCGAAAGTTTGTTGTGATCTTGCCATAAATAGTATTAGGCCGACAAGGTAGTGATTTTGGAAGGTTTTTTTAATAGAATTGCCAACAAAAAAGGGAAAGCACCAGTGCTTTCCCTTCACAAATTATCAATTAGGTCAAATTTTATACAATTTCAACCAGTTGTAGGTCAAATGTCAGGTCTTGCCCGGCAAGTGGATGGTTGGCATCCACTACAATATCGGTTTCGGTGACCTCGGCCACACGCAACTGTCGCTCGCTGCCATCGGGGTTTTGCGCCACAAGGCCCATGCCCACTTCTGGTTTGATGCTCTCGGGCAACTCTGACCTGTCTATACGTTGAAACAATTCTTGGCGAACCTCGCCATACGCTTCTTCTTTGGGTATGGTGATGGTTTTGTTTTCGTTCACCTCCATATCGATCAAGCCTTTTTCAAAACCTGGAATCAACATGCCCTGCCCCAAGGTAACTTCCAAGGGCTCTCTATCGACCGAACTGTCAAAGATTTGTCCGTTATCCAATTTTCCGGTGTAATGTACCTTAACAGTGTCGTTCGCCTTTACTTTACTCATAAGCTAGTTTTCAAATGTTTGCAATAAAATATCGGCAAAGGTACGGGGTTAAAAATCGATGAAAGAAGAATTTTAAAAAAAATCGCGCTGTTGGTAACGTTTTTACAGCGAAATAAATATGCTTTTTCACCAAAATGCAGCTTACACGACAAAAAAGTACGGCAAAAACTGCTGAAATCCGTAATTTCAAAGGGTAAAAATCACACGTATCCGCACTATGAAAGCCCGCTTGTGTTTTTTTCTCATCACGATAGGTCTTCTGACCAGCTGTTTAAACGGCCAAAAACCGCTCTTTGATAAAGAACGGGACCTGCTGCTGGCCCAGTTCGATTGTAAGACCGATGTGGATGACCTCCACACCGTGGCTGCCTTCGCCACCCTAATGGAACAGCCCGATTATCGGTCGATCAACCATCATGCGGTTGCGGGCACCTACGGCATACAAGAGGGTCTGTACGTACCGGCGAACGATTTGTTCGCCCTTGCCTTTGGCGATAACTGGTCTGATGCACACGCCGATGTCCAAGGCGCGTTGCAAAAGGTGGCGCATAGGTGCCTGCCCGTTTTAAAAGAAGGGGGCGATGTCTGGATTGCCGAGGCGGGCCAATCTGACTTTTCCGCAAAGTTGGTGAAGGAATTAATGGACCAGATGCCCGATCTCAACATAAAAAAACGTGTTCATATCGTGCAGCACAGCGATTGGAATGAAGAGGTTACCGATGCCGAACACCTGACGTTTGTAAAGACCCACACTGATTATCATAAAATTTCCGATGGCAATGCGGTCGGCAACGGCACCCCCGGCTTTAGGTCTGACGACCCTATTGATTGGAGACCATACGTCACCGGTGACAGGCAGGTCAAAATTTGGGAAACCGCCATAGAACTCGCAAACCGCTACAATGGAAAAGAGGGCCGATATTTGAATGAAAGTATTGCCAAGGGCGGACTCGATTTTTCAGATCTGTCAGAAACCTGCTACCTCTTGGGTTTGGCCCATCTTACCGACGGAAAAGCTTTCTTTGCCCATATTGCCCAGTAGGTGGCCTAAAAAGCAGATTTCTGGCTCCCCCACCCTATTCTTTGAATTGATTTCTTACGGACCTTGATAGGTGACCCGGTAAATGGCATCGCCGTAATCGTCTGAAATGAGCATCGAGCCATCGTCCAAGAACAAGATATCCACGGGGCGGCCAAACTGTTCTTGTGTTTCGTCGTTGAGCCATCCATCGATAAAGGTGGTGTACGACACGGCCTCATTTCCATCCAACTCTACCAAAGCGATTCGGTAGCCCACTTTCTTCGACCGGTTCCAAGAGCCATGTTCAGCGATAAAGGCATATTTTTTATACTCCTCAGGAAACATCTTTCCCCTATAAAACTTGACCGCCAAGGGTGCCACATGGGCGCCCAAGGGCTGTACCGGCGGCACAAAGTCAGAACAAGGCCGCTGATCACCAAATTCGGGATCTTTTACCGTACCACCATGACAAAAAGGATAGCCAAAATGCTGGCCGGCCTCACCGGCCCGGTTCAATTCACAGGGCGGCACATCGTCGCCCATCATATCACGGCCATTGTCGGTAAACCAGAGTTCGTTGGTCTCAGGGTGCCACGTGAAGCCTACCGTGTTGCGAACGCCGTGGGCATAAATCTCACGATTGCTTCCATCGGGATCCATACGCGTAATGGTCGCATAGCGCTTGTCCGCTACGGTGCTATCACAGATGTTGCAGGGCGCACCCACCGGAACGTACAATTTGTCATCCGGTCCAAAAGCGATGTATTTCCATCCGTGGTGAAACTCCGTTGGGTAATCGTCGTAGATGATTTCCGGTTCGGGCAAATTGTCTAAACGGTCCTCTATATTTGAAAACTTCAACAATCGGTTTACCTCGGCAACATACAGGGCGCCATCCCTAAATGCCACTCCGTTGGGCATTTTCATAGCGGTATCCAACACAATGGTGCGGTCGGCCTTGTAGTCGCCATCCAAATCTTGTATCGCATAGAGCCTGTTGGCCCTTCGGGTGCCGACAAACAAGGTACCGTCCGCGCCCATGGCCATCGAACGCGCATCATCGATACCTTCGGCAAACGTATCTATGGTGAAGCCCTTGGGCAGGTTCAGGCGCTCCAGCGGCAAACTTAAAGTGCTTTTTGCAATTTCATCAACCTGGGTTTCTGGCGCTTCAGACGCTTTTTTTTGTTTACAGGAAGTGATCAACAGCAATAACAGCAAAAGCAATGGACCCTTGAGCGGCTTTATGGAAATCGGTTTCATAGTGTTTCGGTATTTTGGATTCTTGATCCTGATTTTCGTAGTTTAGGGCTTATCGGCTGTAATTTACAGGTTTTACGATGGATAACCAATTTGGAAACGTACCCGATGGCCATAATTTTTTTACCATGAAACCTAGCTATTTCTTTACCACATTTTTGTGCATGCTGTTGTTCAGAAGCTGCAGCAGCACCAAAGAAGCTGACTGTATCGATGAAAGCAAAATAAGCGAGGGGGCCTGTACGCTTGAGTATGCCCCGGTATGCGGTTGTGATGGCAAGACTTACAGTAACGAATGCCATGCACGCCGGGCCGGACTTATTTCTTGGGAAGAGGGAGAATGCGAGGCTACCGATGGCTAGGCGCTTAAAGCAACATGCCGCGGTTACTGTTGTAAAGGCTCTTTGACCGTCCCCTGATAGCGTATTGAAAAGCGCTCGTTGCTGTTGATGTTGACACTGGCGGTCATGTTTGGGAACAAGGTCATGTTCACTTGAAACGCCTCTGACCTGTCGTTGACATCGAACTTTATGCTATAGGTGTTCTTTTTGTCATCTTTGGAAATCTCAAAATCTGTTGGCCCCCCCTCGAACTTGATCCCCGTATTTGTTTGGCCATATCCGCCACCCATTTGGCGCTCCCCATAATAAGGCAAATAGGCCGAAACACTGTCCCCATCGATTTTAAGAAAGTTGTTGTTGCCTATCAGATTTATTTGATTGGCCGTACTGCCTGGAGGCAATAGTCCGGCATTGCTTATTTGGTTCAAACTGTTCGTGGTCAAGGGCATGGCCCACTCCGCCTCAAAAAAGATTTTCTTGTTTTCCACCAAGTTTTCAAGTTCCGCCAACTGTTCTGGTGAGGCTTTGGGTATTGAAGAAGTACCACAGCCAACCACAGAAACCAATAGCAATACAAATAGGAATTTAAACAGTGTTCTCATCTTTTTATATACGTTGCTTTAAGATACATAAGAAGCTTTTTCAAAACAAAAAGTTTAACGTTTTGTGTGCGTTTATCTTGGTTCATTTTCATTGTAGTGACCATGGGATGTGGTGGGGCATTTACGGTTTTTAACAGTATATTTAACAACTGAATAACCAACCGCATGCCTTTGAACTTTTGCAAAGCCCTTTTCGGTGCTTTTTTCCTTTTGGGAAGTTTTGGCCTAACGGCCCAAAATACCCCCACGGCCAACAATGCAACCAACAGGCCACATTACCAAGCCGTATTTCTTGAGGAAGAGCCGGTTGTAGATGGTGAAATACGCAACGAGGCACTGTGGCAATCCGTGCCTGTTGCCAGCGATTTGATACAGCTACGGCCCAACTATGGAGCGCTGGTATCAGAAAAGACCGAAGTTCGGGTGGCCTATAGCAAGACCACCTTTTATGTGGCGGTGATTTGTTATGATTCAGAGCCTGAAAAGATTGTGGTCTCAGACTCTAGGCGTGATGCAGACCTGAACGATGAAGATAGTTTTCTGTTTATCATCGATACCTATAACGACCAACAAAACGGCTTTCTCTTCGGCACCAACGCCCAGGGGATGGAATACGATGCCCAAATCGACAACGAGGGCAAGGGCAATTTCAATACCAATCGCCAACAGGGTGGGGTCATCGGCGGTACCAATTTGAATTGGGATGCCTCTTGGACCGTGAAAACCCAAATGGGCGACTACGGATGGAGTGCGGAATTTGCCATTCCCCTGCGCTCGTTGCGTTTTGCCTCGGGCGAGAACAAGGTCTGGGGACTCAATTTTAGGCGGAACATCAGTAAAAATACCGAAACCGCCTATTGGACCACCCTACCTCTGGGTTTTGACATGAAACGATTGTCACTGGCCGGAAAGCTTACCGGACTCAACCTTAGGAATCCGGGAAACCTAAAACTGATTCCCTATGCCCTGACCCGAATCGTAAACGACCAAGCTGTGGACCCCAACGAGACCAATACCGATTTTGAGGCCGGACTCGACGTAAAGTACAGTATTACGCCCAGCCTGACCCTAGATCTTACCTACAATACCGATTTTGCACAGGTCGAGGTCGATGACCAACAGGTCAACCTTGACCGATTCAACCTTTTTTTTCCTGAAAAGAGAGCTTTCTTTCTAGAAAATGCAGGCCAGTTCAGTGTGGGCAGCCCTGGGGAGGTCGATCTGTTCTTTAGCCGGCGTATCGGTATTGCGAACGATGGCAGTCTGGTGCCCATTATCGGTGGGGCACGGCTTTCAGGAAAGATTGGCCAGACCAATGTGGGACTGTTGAGCATGTTTACCGAAGATGTTGAAGAAGCGGGCATTGAAGAGAACAACTTTTCAGTGGCCCGTGTCAACCATAACTTTGGCGGCACACGCTCATCACTTGGTGGTATTTTCATCAACAGGGCAGGGCTCGGAAGTATCGAAGACGACTACAACCGTGTGTATGCCATTGATGGCAAATGGGGCATTGGCAACAAGGCGGAGGTAAGTGGCTTTATTGCCAAAAGCACCACCCCGGGCATTGAAGAGAAAGACCATGCCTTTAAAATCTTGGGCAATTATGATTGGAATGGGTGGAACCTGCGTGCCGGCTATACCGAAGTGGCCCCAGGCTTTAACCCTGAAGTGGGGTTTTTACAAAGACAAGAATTCCGGAAGCCTGAATTTTTGATATTAAAGGCGCACCGAGTCAAGAACATGGGCAATCTGTTAGAGATACGTCCGCACGTTTCCTATCGGGGCTACTGGAATTTTGATGACCAACTCATCACCAGTTTTCTGCATATCGACAACCACTGGGAGTTCAAAAGTGGTTTTGAAGTACACACGGGCATCAATTTTACCGCGGAACGGGTCTTGAATCCCTTTCAAATTGCCGATGTAACGGTTCCCACGGGGTACTACAAAAACGAAGAGCTGCAACTGGTCGTCATCACCAATCCGAACAATGCCCTATCGTTCAGCACCCGTACCCTAATCGGAGGATATTTTAATGGCGATCGCATCTCCAATAGCGGGACGGCCAATTTCAGGATAGGCGACAAGTTTGTTTCATCGCTCACCATGAGCCACAACGACATCAAACTGGAAACGGGCAACACCACGGCCCTTGTTGGCGGATTACGCCTGGCCTATTCTTTCACACCGAGAATTTTTCTGCAAAGTTTGATACAGCGCAACAATGTATCTGAGATTACCTCGGCCAATATCCGATTTGGTTGGCTTCAAAGTGCCAATACGGGACTTTTTGTGGTCTTCAACATTGTTAAGGACGACAACGATTTTGACCTGTTGAACAACCAAACCTTTACGGTGAAGTACACCCATCGCTTTGATTTACTTCGATAGCTACTTGCAAAAAAGGTAAAGCCCCGCCAATGGTCATTGGCGGGGCTTTACTGATATTGTCAAAAAAAGTCGGTGCTAAAGGGTAAATTCCTCTTGGGTACCGTTCGGGTAGGTAACCGTTGCCTTGTCATCACAAGTACCGTCGCCAAAGTCGACCGTTACTTCGAGTCCGTTTTTGTTCAGCGTCATGCTACCGTCGGTCAGATGGGCGCAACCAAACTGGCCTTGCAGGTCTTCAATGGTTTCGACCGCATAGGTGTGGCCATCGGCTTGAACCGTCCAGCTTCCGGCAACACTAAAGAAAATGCCTTCATCAAAGGTTACGGTAAGGGTTTTGGTACCGCTCTCAGAAACGACTTCCCCCGCTTCGGTTTCTACACTCATATTGCTGGTCACCGTAAAGGCCACTGAATTCCCATTACTTCCCTCACTGATCATAAAGGTACGTGTCCCATTCAGTTTAAGGGTGCCCACATAGAAATCGGTATAGGTGGCCGTAAAGGCAGCTGACTCAGAATTTGCGACGTAGGTAACATCCAAAGTTCCATTGATATTGTCAGTACCGTTCAACACACAATTGTTGAAGGTTGCCGTAAATCCGTTTTCGGTATACTCGGCAGCGTAGCACTCATTGCCCTTGGCGCTACTCTTGTTTGAGTTGCCATTGTCTTGGTACATTTCGGCGAGTACCGCATCGACCGCACTGGCCGCTTGGTCAGACTCCAAGACCGTTTTTAGCTCGGCTTCGGTAATGGCCACATCGTTGGTGGCATCTTCGGCATCATCGCTGCAGGCAACAAACAATAGGGCCACAACACCAAAAAGCATGGTTAACTTAAAAACATCCTTCAATTTTCTCATTCTTACTGTTTTTTGGGGTTTACGGTATAAGAACGATCAAGAGGGATGGTTAGTATAGGAACGACAATCTTTTAAGCACAGGAAGAACTAGTCGACAGGCTTGAATCCCGGACCTTTGACAAACCTGCCGGGGGTTGCCCCGGTGTGTTCACCATTCTTTAAGACATGAACTCCGTTGACAAAGACATGTACCACACCTTCAGCATATTGGTGCGGGTCGGTAAAAGTGGCCTTGTCGTTGACTTTTTCAGGGTCGAAGACCACAATATCGGCATAGTGGCCCTCTTGAAGCCTGCCCCTGCCCTTTAGCTTCAAATTTTCTGCGGGAAGCGATGTCAGCTTTCGAATACCCTCTTCCAAAGAAATCACTCCTTCGTCCCTTGAATACTTGCCCAGTACGCGAATAAAGGACCCGTAGGCCCTGGGATGTGTACTTTGCTTGGTGAACACTCCTTCGTTGGTGTACGAACCCGCATCAGAACAAAAGCTCACCCAAGGTTGTGCCAATTTTTTCTTGATGTTTTCCTCAGACATCGAGAAATACACCACCTGAATACGGCTTCCGTCTTCTATAATAAGGTCAACAAGGGCTTCCTCCACAGATTTTCCCATTTCCGCTGCCACTTCTGGTAGGTACTTTCCAATATGTTTTCTAAGGGGCTCAGACTTGAAGCCCACCAATAGAATAGTCTCAGGGGCATTTCTGAACTCCAACTCATCGATGGCCCGTTTTCGATTGGCAGGGTCTTTTAAACGTTCGAGCATGGCCGCAATACCCCCCTCACGCACCCAATCGGGCAGCTGCACGTGGAGCCCGGTCGAGCTGGCATTATAGGTGTATATATCTGCAGTAATGGCAAGACCGGCATTGCGGGCCGAATCAATTTTGGCAATTGCCTGGTCAAGTTTGTGCCAGTTGCGTTTTGCAGAAGCCTTTAAGTGGTACACCTCGGACCTTATATCTGCCTCTTTGGCAATACGGATCAACTCGTCAAGGCTCTCGAGCAATCGGTCGCCTTCATTGCGAATGTGGGAAATGTACATGCCATCGTACGCACTGGCCACTTTGGCCAATTCGATAAGTTCTTCGGTGCTGGCATACATGCTAGGGGCATACAACAGCGAGCTCGACAGCCCCACTGCACCCTCTTCCATCGCCTGGGCGGTCAATTGTTTCATCGCCTCAAGTTCTTCCGCTGTAGCTGGTCGGTTTTCATATCCGATGACATGCTGCCGCAACGTGCCATTGCCCACAAAAGAGGTCACATTGGTAGACACGCCCTTATCTTCAAGGTGCTGTAGATACTCCCCGAGGGTTGTCCAAGGCACATCAAATTTTATATCCACCTGCCCCTCGAGCATTTCCTGCTTCATTTTGGGGTTTAAGGGGCCCATGGACCTTCCCTCGCCCATTACCTCCAAGGTTACCCCCTGTCTGATGTCACTCTGTGAGCGGCCATCTTCAAGAAGCGACACATTGGCCCAACTGAGCATGTTGATAAAGCCCGGGGCCACGGCCCGCCCTTCGACATAAATAGTTTCTTTACCCGACAAGGTATTGGGTTCGGCAATCACCGCAATGGTATCGGCATTGATGCCAACATCTCCCAAAAAAGGTTCTTCTCCGCTACCGTCATAAATGGTGCCGTTTTTCAGTACAATTTCATAGGTTGTCTTGGGCTGACAGGCCATTAAACAAAGTAAAAGGGATAGTGGTAGAGCAAATTTCATCGCGGTGATATTTTGCTTTTAAGTTATTAAATTTTGAGTCAATATGAGTGGAAAGGAGGTACTATGCTACTCTGACATGTGATTTATACGTTTCAAGCGCAGGTATTTAAAGGCAACGGCAGCACCCTCGGCCTGAATCGCAATCTGGCCACTGGTGGCGGTGGCATGGTAACCATGGTTGACAAGATCCCCGTTGATCCACACTTTGATCTCATCGCCAAGACATTCTATGACGCCTCGGTTCCACTCGCCCAAGGGGTTTTCAGAGCCATCGGTCAGGTTTTCAATGCGCCTGTTGTCACCCTCGCGGATGCCCCATTCTTCTTTGGGGCCGCGACGTGCCTCCATATCATCCACTTTTATATCTTCCACAATGCACCAAAAATCGCCTGCGTTTTCGTGCATCAGTTGCACCTCAATGGACTGGGGAAACATTTCGTACAGTGCCCTTGGGGTTGCTGCGTGAACCAAAATACCGCAGTTTCCCGGCTCGCCTATAAAACGATACTCGAATTCCAACCGGTAATCGGCAAAAGAGTCATCGGTGATCAAATGCCCCCTTGGTTCACCCAAGCTTATCAATTGTCCGTTGCGCACCACAAAAGGATTTGATGCGTCGGGAACGCTATCCATCATGGGAACGTCTATGTGCCAACCCTCTAAATCTTTACCATTGAACAAATCCCGTTGAGATTGCTGGCATCCCACAAGCAGCAACACGGCACAGAAGAATAGGTTATATTTTTTCATCAAAGAAAGTTAGAGAACCCTAAAAATAATGCTATATCAAGATTAGTTCAACGCCTGAACCGTGAAAAAAGCTGAAATTTCTTTTTTGAATTGATAAAATAGACCCCGGTCAACAATACAACCGCGGCGATTACCGATTGCAGGGTAATCTGCTCGTTCAAAAAATACCAGCCCAAAACCAGTGCCACTATCGGGTTGACATAGGTACTGGTAGCCACTTTTTCGGGCGATACGTACTTCAAAAGAAAGTTGAAGGAGGTAAAGGCAACTATGCTACCGAAAATCACCAACAAGACCATGACCAGCTGGACTTCGGTACTCCACTGCCAAGGTACTGACCAATGTTCCCCAAAGGCCAAGCTCATAACGCCCAACATAATTCCGCCCATGAACATTTGATAGCCCGTGTTGACAAAGAAGTTTTTTGGCAAATCGGCCCGTGCAACGAACAGACTGCCATATCCCCATGCCAACATTGCCAGAAATATCAAAAAAATCCCCAGTAATGAATTTTCTTTCTGTACAATGGCTTTCTGGCTGACCAAGAGGTAAATGCCCACAAAGCCCAAAATCACCCCTATCATCGACATTGGCTGTATGCGCTTGCCCTGTAGCAGCCACATCATCAGTAAGATCACCAAGGGCTGGGCCGAAATTTCAAGTGCGGCAAAACCACTATCAACATATTTCAGGGCCCAAACGACCACACCGTTTCCAAAACTCAAAAATAGGAAGCCGGCTATGGTGGTATTGAGCAACTGCCGCTTGGTTATGGCAATGCTCTTACCCAAAAGCTTGGCAATCAAAAAAATCAATAGGCCGGCTGTGGCAAACCGCATGCCCGCCAACATAAAGGCAGGTAACTCGTTCACGGCGACCTTGTTCAGCAAGTAGGTGGAACCCCAAATGACATAAATGGAGAAAAAGGCCAAAACGACCAAGCCAACATGTGGTTCTTTCTTAGACATGACCAGTGCAAACGAATGGCAATATTACAATAATTATACCTCGTAAACATCATTATAAACTGCCACAATTCACTAATTTTGCACCCGAAAACGGGCACTATGGAAGAAAAGAACAAGTGGTTTCACTTTATTCATGAATATCTGGTAGATCAGGGGCTTTCAGAAATAAATGCCTCGTATTTGAATACCTTTCTGCTCTTTGTTCTGTTGATTGCACTTATCGCCTTGGTCGATTATGTGTTATGGAAGGTCATTCGGTCAGCAACAACCCGATTGGCCCGTAAGACCAAGACGAATTTTGACAACCTTATGGTTGCCAACCGCCTACCGAGGCATTTGGCCCATATTTTTCCGCTTCTTTTGGCCTTGGAACTGCTGCCCCTGGTTTTTTACGACTTCGATTATGCTGGGTCCATAGCAATGAAGGTCTTGTACATTATCTGGGTGGTGGTCATTCTCAGGATCATCAGAAGTTTTTTGCACACCCTGAAAGACTATCTGAAAACGCTTCCAAGGTTCAAGGACAAACCGATAGACAGTTACATTCAGGTGTTCATGATCTTTGCTTGGGCGGCCGGTATCATGGGTATTATCGCCATCATGTTCGAGGTGGGCCTATGGAAGTTCTTTACCGGACTTGGTGCCGCTTCAGCGGTAATCCTCTTGATATTCAGGGATACCATCTTGGGCTTTGTGGCAAGTATGCAGGTAAGTATCAACGACATGGTGCGTATCGGCGATTGGATCACCTTTGAAAAATATGGTGCCGATGGCGATGTCATAGAAATTACATTGGCCACTGTGAAGGTGCAGAACTTTGACAAGACCATCACCACCATACCCACCTATGCCCTGATCTCTGAAAGTTTCAAGAATTGGCGGGGCATGCAGTCATCGGGTGGAAGGCGCATCAAGAGGGCTGTGATCATCAAACAGCAGAGCATCAGGTTTCTAACGGATGAAGAAGTGGAAGCCTTGAAAAAGATTGAGTTGATACGACCGTATCTATCCGATAGGCAACAAAAGATAAAGGCGTACAATGCTGAAAAGGAGGTCGATAAATCATCACTCATCAACGGTCGAAACCTCACCAACCTGGGTGTTTTTCGCAAGTATCTAGAAACGTACCTTGAGCACCACTCGGCCATCAATAAAGAAATGACCTTGATGACCCGTCAATTGGAGCCTACTCCGCAAGGTATTCCCTTGGAAGTATATGCATTTAGCAGCGATAAGCGTTGGCAGAACTATGAGTACATCATGGCTGATATCTTTGATCATATTCTTGCCGCGGTACCCTATTTCAGCTTGGAGATTTTTGAACTGCCCACAAGTCTGAAGGACTGAAAAATTACTGCCGTCACCTAGTTATCTCTTGTAAAAGGCACAAATCGCACAGCCATAAGGCTTTTGGTCTTTATTTTACCATTTTTCTTGGTCAACAGAATCAAATCGCGCACCCCATGGTTCGGCCCCAAGGGAATCACCATTCGCCCCCCATCTTTCAACTGTTCGACCAGAGGCTTGGGAATTTCCTCGGCACCCGCCGTTACAATAATGGCATCGAAAGGGGCTTTTTCGGGCCAACCGTGATAGCCGTCCCCCACCCTGACCTTGACATTTTCATATCCGAGGTCTTTCAACAATTTTTTGGCCGCTTCACCCAGTTCGGGGATTATTTCGATGGTATAGACCGAATCGACAATTTCGGCCAATACCGCCGCCTGATATCCCGAGCCCGTACCTATTTCAAGCACCTTTTTGTTTTTCCAGGGTTTGATGGCCTGCGTCATATAAGCCACCATATAGGGCTGTGAAATGGTCTGCTTTTGGCCAATGGGCAGCGGACTGTCAGCGTAGGCGTATATCTGTTGGTCTTTTGGCACAAAAAGGTGGCGGGGCACCTTTGACATGGCTTTCAAGGTGTTCTTGTCATAGATGCCCCGCGTCTTTAATTGGTTCTCGACCATGACTTTGCGCATGGCGGCATAGTCGGTCTGGCCCAAGCCGGTGTGGCCCAACAACATCGTTAGTACTATTCTTGCCAACCATTTTATCCTTTTAAAAAATGCCATTCCGACTATTCAAATCTTTTTACTGCCTATGGTTATCTAAGCCCTTGTCCCTCAATCCATGGGGCGCCGGCTGATTTCAACTCCGTCTCAAGCACGGGCAAGGTGGTCTCGACCAAAGTTCTCAAATCTGATTTGACCTCGTTCAACTGTTTTTGTGCCCGCGCAAAGGCCTTTTTATGGCTTTCGGTTGGGCCATAGGTGTTGTTCAAGGCCACAAAACCGATAAACGACCCGTCGTTGGGGCTGGGCGCGTTGCGCTCGCCTACTTCGTTTTTGGCTGCATTGCCTTTTATAACGGTTTGGAGGTCAAGCAGCTTTTCTTTGGCCGCATGTATTTTGGTATAAAGGTCGTTCGTGGGGCGTTTTGCCTGTTTGAAGGCCCGTTTCATGGCATCGACCTTCTTGAGACTTTTTTCCAAAGTAGTGTTCGTAGCCATCAGGTCTTGCTGAAACGCCTGGAAATCTTCCCTAAACGCATCTATTTCACTGGTGGGCTTGGGTGGCAAGGCCCCATCGCGCAATTTTTTGACCTCAAACTCCATGGGGCCGGCCAGCTGTGTTAATTCGCCCTCCACTTTTTTATAAAGGGTAGCCGAGTAGGTGCCCGGGGTGGCCATATAAGGTGACCCGGAAAAGCCCTCGTCGTCATCGCCCGGTTTGGGGGCTTTCAAGGGCACCCCGCTTCTGTTGGCATGGGTCAAATTCCAGGCCACACGGTTGAACCCTTTTTTATTGCTTCCCTTCACGGTGTTGACCAAATTGCCCTGGGCATCTTTGACCATCAGCAATAGCTCTGGGCCTTCTTGGTGCTTCTCTTCTTGCAAGGCTTGCCATCCGGGGAAGGGAATGTTGGCATCTTGCTTGGTGAGTTCTTTTTCTTTCTTGGTGCGCTGCTCTTTCAACGACTCATATTTCTGGGGAAGATAATAGGTGAACACGGCTCCAAAAGGCGGGTTCTCGGCCACCCATGTATTGTTTCCCTGTCCGTAAACCCCCTCTTTTGGCACGTACCAATAGGCGGGACGCGTATTGAAAAACTGCACTTCACTTTTTTTCGATGGGTCGAACTCACGAATCGGGGTAATATCATCCAATACAAAGAATCCCCTGCCGAAAGAAGCCCCTACCAAGTCGTTTTCCCTACGCTGAATGGTGATGTCCCTAAAAGAAATGGTGGGCACTCCCCCTTTGAGTTGTTTCCAGTTTTTACCCCCGTCCTTTGTAAAATAGATGCCGAACTCCGTAGCGGCAAACAATAGGTCTTTGTCAACATGGTCTTGCACAATACGCCATGTAAGCAGTTGTTTTGGCAGATTGCCGCTGATGAAGGTCCAAGTGCGCCCCTTGTCGGTGCTCTTCAATAAATAGGGTTTAAAGTCGCCCTCTTTGTGGTTGTCGAGCACCAGATACACCGTGTTGGCATCGTAAAGGTCTGCCCGTACATCGTTTACAAAGGCGCGGTTGGGCACGCCTTTAATACTGCCGAGCATTATTTTACGCCAGCTGTTTCCGCCATCTTCGGTTACCTGAAGAATGCCATCGTCGGTACCGGCATAGATAAGCCCTTCTTGTTTGGGCGATTCTGCAAGCGAGGTGATGGTGTTGTAATTGCTCATGGCATCAACATCCCACGGGTTGTCCCAGCTTTGCTGTTTGCCCATGATGGGCAACGTCAACCGTTCTTCATTTCGTGTCAAATCATCTGAAATGGCCGTCCAAGAATCGCCACGGTCTTCAGATTTCCAAACACGGTAGGAAGCAAAGTACAAACGCGTGGGCTTATGCGGACTTACCAAAATCGGTGCATCCCAATTGAAGCGTTCGTGCGGCTCGCCCTCTGCCGGTTGGGGTTGGATGAAGACCGTCTCCCCGGTGGTCTGGTCAATACGCCATAACCATCCTTGTTGAAATTCGCCATAGGTAATATCGGGGTTGCCCGGTTCGGTGGCAGATTGGTGGCCGTCGGCCCCAAGGGTTATCCACCAATCATGGTTATAAATGCCTTCGGCACTGGTGGTTCTCGATGGCCCACCATGCGAACCATTGTCTTGGGTACCCCCATAGATATTGTAAAAAGGTTCTGAATCATCAACAGCCACCTTGTAGTACTGCGTAACGGGCAAATTGGAAAAATAGCGCCAGGTCTTGGTCAGGTCATACGACTCGTACAGCCCACCATCAGTGCCAAACAACACATAGTTGGGATCGTCTTTTTTAAAAGCCATCGCATGGCTGTCGACATGCTTTTTCTTTTCGTTCATGAACTTGAACGTTTTGCCATGGTCATCTGAAACCTGCACATAATTGCTCATTAGGTACAAACGCCCTTCTTGGTGTGGCGAGGCATACAATTCTTGATAGTAGTGCGGCCCCGTGCCACCTGAAACGGCATCGGATTGTTTTGACCAAGAGGCCCCACCGTTTTCCGAGATGTAGACCCCTCCCTTTTTACGGTCGAGTTCTATGGCGGCGTAGATAACATCGCTATCAAAGGGTGAGATGGCCAAGCCGATTTTTCCCAAGTTGGATTTTGGGATGCCCTGCGTCAATTTTGTCCACGTTTGACCGCCATCGATACTTTTATGGATTCCCGATCCTGGACCACCGCCCATATAAGCGGCAACCGTTCGATGCCTGTCCCAAGTGGCGGCATAGAGCGTACTGGGGTCGTTGGGGTCCATTACAATATCGGTCACCCCCGTCCATTCATCATTGCCCAATGTCTTGGTCCAAGTATTTCCACCGTCTTCAGAAAAGTAAAAACCCCGTTCGCCACCCTTGCTCCATAAGGGCCCTTGAACGGCCACATAGATTTTGTCGGAGTTATCGGGATGTACTATGATCTTCGAAATATGTTCGGAGGCTTTTAGGCCCATATTCTTCCAAGTCTTGCCCTCATCATGGCTTACATAGATGCCATCGCCAAAGCCCACGTGGCGGCCCCCGACATTTTCACCGGTGCCCACCCATACAGTGGCCGGATTGTTGGGGTCTATGGTCACACATCCGATGGAATAGCTTTTTTCCTTATCAAAAATGGGCTCGAAGGTCGTGCCCGCATTGATGGTTTTCCACAAGCCGCCCGATCCCACTGCGATATACCAAATATTTTCATTTTCGGGATGGATGGCAATATCGGCAATTCGACCTGAGGTCAGTGCCGGACCTAAATTTCGAAATTTCAGCCCAGCATAGATATCGGGCTCTTTTTCTTGCGAAAAACCGGTAAACGATGTAAAAAGTAGCAGCAAGGCCAACAGGCCCTTAAGACATAATCTCATTTTTGATAGGTTTTTGGTTAAAAAATTGTCTGAAGATAACCAAAAACCGCTCGTTTATACAGGGGTAATTGTTAAAAATGGAGTGCTATCTATCCTTGAGGCGGTACATAAATTTGAGTCCGCTCCAATCATCATCAATGGCGGCTACCTTGGTATCGACCAAACCAATGGACAAGAGGTGTTCACGAATAGGGTCACGCTTTAAATCGGCATGTATTCCGGATCTTCCCTTTGGCCAGCTCACCCAAAGCATTCCGTTCTTTTTAAGCAATATTTTGCACGGTTCAGCCTCTTTTTGCAATTCGTTTTGCGTGGTGCAGAACAGGTGTACAAAATCCACGGATTCCTGTATTGGGTTTTCCATTACCTCAATGTCAGGGGGCAACAGTTCAAAAAGCTTCCAGTAATTCATGGGTTCGTTTCTAAGATGGATGATGAACCCGGGTTTCATACCCAATTTTTTGAAAAGCGGTGTTTTTGAATAACCAGCTGGCATATGATACTATTCTGGGTTTCGATCAATCCAATTTTTCTGGAACCTCTGAATCACTGCTCAGTTTCCATTTATCTCCATAAATAGAACTGTAGATGATTTCATAATAAAAGGACTTATCTCTTTGAAGTTTGCCCATTATCATTCCAAACCTTTCAAACTCCTCAACATTGCTGCCAATGGCTATCATGGTTACACGGCCATTTGAAGGAATTGCCATGCCCCTATAAACGTTTGACCAGTTAAAGGGTTCGATACTGTCAAGCTCAGGCAGGCTTTCGGTCATAAAGGTGTAAAAATCCTGATCGTATTCCTTGTCTTCGTAAACAATTTTACGGCTTTCGATAATGGCAGGCCCCACGCCATGATTGGCCAATGACAATTGAATCGTATGAGCCTCGGAGTTCGTACTTTGCTCAATCATCAGATATGGTAACACCGACAAACGGGTCTGTTTATCCATTATGTTGGTCTGTTTCACAAAAATGATCAACGTGACCAAACTGATGAGCATGGCCGTAAGGCCGAAGAGCTTATCGGAGCTCCAGAAATCACTATTCAGTTTCGGACGCTTCAATTTCATCTAGTATCTTTTTAAATCCGAGGGCCACGCCGTTCGTCCACCCAAAACCATCTTGGGTTTCGTACTCCCCCCCTCCTGAAAGAAGCGACAGGTCTTCCACATTGTATTTTTCCATCATCTTTCCGGTGTTTTCGAACACCTTTTCGTTCAATGCCAACCAACGTTGCATGATTTCTTTGGCCTCTTCTTTGTAGCCATAGGCCAACAGCCCGTTGACGGCCATCCACTGTAGGGGCGCCCAGCCGTTGGGTGCATCCCATTGCTGGCCGGAATGGTTTAGGGTGGTAACCAGTCCACCTTCCTTAAGAAATTGCTCCATTAATACATCCTTTATCTTTTCGGCCTGATCTCTGTTGGCAATGCCAAAAAACAACGGAAAGGCTCCTGCCAAGGTCATATGCCGGGTATGCTCGGCCTTTTTGAAGTTAAAGTCCATGAAGTAGCCCACCTCCTCGTTCCATAAATACTGTCGAATCAGGTTTTTTCGTTGGTTGGCGAGTCCCCTAAAATGGGCCACAGCCGCTTTATCACCTTTCATGCGACTGGCTTTCGACAACTGCCACTCTAGATGGAACAAAAGGCAATTTAAATCTACTGGTATAATCGAAGTAGTGCCAGTACTTGCAAAGTCGCCCTCCTCAAGGTACCATCTCGAGCTGAAATCCCAGCCGCTTTCGGCAGCAGACCGTAAATCTCGGTACAGTTGCTTCTTTTCTTCCTCAGTAGCTTTTTCAGATGCCAGATGAACGTCTTCCTTGTAGGCCTCGGGTCGAGGTGAATCGCCTTTGTCCCAATAACGGTTCAACAGTCCGCCGCCGATCATCTGCACCACATGTTGGTCCGCGCCATACGGCCTATCAATGCTGTCATGGGCCATAAAGAATTCATATTCTTTGGCCATCTCTGGTAAGTAGTACAAGAGCATGTTCTTGTCTTCTCTGGCCAGCGCACTTACCATAACACTGAAGAAAGGTGGTTGTGAACGGGTCAAAAAATAGTCTCGGGTTCCGTTGGGTATAAAGCCAAGGGAATCTATCAAAAAAGCAAAATTGTCAACCATACTTTTGGCTAGCCTCTTTTTGTTGGCGGCCAATAGGCCTTCAATGGTAAAGTAGCTATCCCAATAATAGATTTCTTGAAAACGCCCGCCGGGAACCACATAGCGGTGCGGCAAGGGTATGCGGCTTGAATAGGGCACCAAGGTATCAGGGCCTCTTGCGAGCTTCTCCCACATATCCCCAATATGTTCGTACATCGTCTTGGTTGAGTCTGTGGATATTGCCAACGACCTCATCGAACGATCCTCGAAATGTTCGTTTACGAATGCTTTCAGGTCAAAATCTGGTTGTTCTTTTTGCTCAAGATATTTTGCCTCCAATTCGGCAATGGAGGCCATTGGTACCAAGTCTACAAACGTCTTGGAATCTTTGAAAACGGCTTGCAACTGAACGTCTTTGAACAGTTGCGACTCATATAGGCTAAGGTTTTTGTCAACCGCAGGAGTGTGCTTACAGGCAATCGACAATAAAAACAAGAACAATACTGACAGTAGATAACGCTTCACGATAAATAATTTTCAGGTTGCCTAATATACAGTAATAAATCCATAAATTGAACGTTGAAATCGTATACGATTTGCACATGGGCAACGCTGCAATACTTAGGGACCAGGTGAAGGATTTTATTCTGAAGGAGATGCAGAAAGGTGGGCTTTCCGTAGGAAAAACAATCAATCTGGCCGCTTTGTCAAGAAAATTGGGCATCAGCGTTACACCCATTCGCGAGGCACTGAGCCAGTTGGAAGAATCGCAGATCATCAAGGCGGTGCCCAACCGCGGCTTTGTGGTGGCCGAACTGCACTTAAAGGAAGCGCAAGACCTGTATGCCACTGTTTCACAACTTGAGGTAATGGCACTGGAAAACTCCACCTACAATGAAAAGGCCATCAAAGAACTCAAAAAAAGCTTGCTACAATTACAGCAATCGCACACCCATCATGCCCGTTTGAAGGCGCGCTTCCGGTTTCATGACCTGTTGGTGGCGTATTGTAACAATCGAATCTTGGTTCAGATTTTTAGAAAGCTCAAGCACCGTATCCTATTTTATGAACAGGCTTTCATACGGGATGCCTCCATTTACGAGAATGTCGACAACCAAATGGAGGCCATTGTACAGGCCCTGGAGGACGACAACACCCCCACGGCGGCCCTTATTCTTAAAATGAACTGGATGGTCGTGCTGCAATATCTTGAAAAACAGCTAAAAACAGTAGCAAAAAATCCAAATGATCTTCCCTAAATCTGAATACTTATGCAATTCTTGAACAAACAAATAGAGGCGCTGGCCAAAAGTCCCAAAAAGTCGTTGGTAAAAAAGCAGGTTTCCTGCGGAATCTTTCAGGAAATTGAATTGCCAAAGAAGCACCATACCAAAAATACCCATAAACAAAGACATATATAGAAACGGAATATCTGTATGCTCAATGCCTCAATTTGCTGTCATACTGAACTTGTTTCAGCATCCCATACCCAATGCAATTCAGCAGTTCATAATGAGACCCTGAAATTACTTCAGGGTGACGACTGATTATGATTGATTTTGGACAATCAATACAGACAAAGGAGGCCAAATGGCCTCCTTTTAAATTGAATATGTCATGAAGCCGGTTAACCCCGCTTCTTTTTTGTGGTCTTTGTTTTCTTTTTTGACCCAGACCTGTTGGACTTTTTGGCCTTTTTAGTCCCTTTGCTTGTTTTCTTGCCAGTTTTTACGGTTCTGTTGCCGTTGGCATCCTTCTTGACGGCCACTCCCCTTTTTGTTCCATCGGAACTTGTTTTTACGGCAACCGTTTTTCTACTTCCATCTGGGTTCTTTACCGTGGCGGCTCTTTTTTTGGTACCATCGGCCTTATTGACCCCGGCCACTCTTTTCTTGGTGCCATCAGGCTTGTTAACACCCGCAGCGCGATATTTGTCGCCATCTGCCTCATTAACACCCACTGCACGCTTTTTGGTTCCGTTCGCCTTGTTTACGCCCGCTACCCGTACCGAATGTGCTTTATGCGGATGTTTTATGGCAAAATCATTTCTACGCACTTTTGAATGTAACTGCAATGCGTTTTTACTGTGTCGCACATTTACGTGTCGATAGGTGTGCTTTACGTTGATGTGTACATGCACGTTTTTATGGTAGTGGTGTACGTGAAAAGGCTTCCAAAAGTGGAAATGCTTGGGGTAAAAGCCCCAATAGAACACCGAACGGTACGGTCGATAGTACGGGCCCCAAAACCATGCGAAAATAAGGGGTCGGTGTACATAAACAGGCTCAACGATATAATTTGGTCCATATAGGTACACATCGCCGACCACCTGTACCCTGGTATTGTCGCCGTCTTTCTCGACTTCAATGGTGGCCACATCTTGGTAAATATCTTCACCAAGCACTGCCTGAATGGCAATCAAGTGGGTATCGTTTTCTGAGGTTTCCATTACGCGCAGGTAATCGACATACCCGTCTTCATTCAAGTCGAGGTTTGAAATCTGGATTTCTGGATCGTTAAGCCTTTTTTCAAAGTCCTCTAAATCCTTGGCATCGCCAAAAACCGAAGCAACCGCTTCAAGGTTAAGGTTTTCACTGATGTCTTCAGATGATGCTTCAACGGTGGTCACATCTTGTGCATGCGTCACGGCGATTGCCGCAACGAACAAAAATAGGCTTGTAAAAGTTCTTTTGATATTGTTCATGGGATTTGTTTTTTGCTCTTTTGACCCTTAAAACAACCGAGGGTTTAATTTCCCCCATGGTATTCGTTCAAAAAGGAGCATTTTTTCGATGAACGGTCAGGTTGTGTGGCCACATCCCTAATAAAACGCCCAAATCGTTGCCAAAAGTATGTGCCAAAACAGAAGCGTTTGCCAGTAACTCACTCAAACAGTGTGGAATCAAGCCCAGGAATCAGTTTCAGTGCATTCTGGTAATACACCTTTTTCAACACCTCGTCAGATAGGTCAAGACCGTACATCCTCCAGAAAGCATGATACTTTTTGTAATAGGGAAAGTATTCGTCGGCGGTCTCCAAAACCCGGAAGTAGGTTGGAAACTCACTGGGGTTCCAGGCGTCTTTGCCAAAAAGGATACGATCTTGGTATTTTTCAAAAAATGCCTTGGCATACCTGGGTTGCCTGCCCAGTTCGGCAATTATGGCCCCAATGCCCACATACATGTTGGGCATTTCGTCAAGCAGTTCCCCTAACTTTTTCAAGTTGTTGGCATACCACCCCATGTGCGCATTGATGAATTTGGTATTGGGGTGTTTTTTGAACATTCTGTGCTGCTCATCGATGATCTGCTGCCATGGAGCGGGATCTGTATCTGAGCGTTTTCTTCTTGGTCGCGTCTTCAGCTCGAGCCACCGCTCGTTGTTACTGTCCATCGGCTCCCAAAACGATTTTGGGTCGGCTGAATGTATCAGAACGGGTATGCCCAATTCGCCGCATTTCTTCCAAATAGGGTCTAGCCTGGGGTCGTCAATGGCAATGCGGTCGCCATTGATGTCCTTATTGCGAAGTCCGAGGCTTTTATAGATCTTTAAACCCCTGGCCCCGGCCCGTACATCGGCTTCGAGCTGGGCAGCAGCATTTTCTCCCCAATCGGCACTGCCCACTCCTTTGAAATCGACATTGGCAAATATGACGAAGCGGTTCGGGTAATGCTCGTTTACATTTTTGAGCTTGGCCTGCAACTTTTCTCCCGACCCACCACTCAGATTGACCATGATGCCCATGTTCATTGCATCCATGTCGGCCACCAGTTCAGAAAGGTCCTGTTCCTCCATCCGAAAATGATGGCTATGGACATCTATAAAAGTATATTTGGCCCTTGGGGTAGGATTTTCGGGCACCACCAAGGTGGATTTTGGATTGTACTCTTCGAAACCCATTTCTTGGGCCCCGACGCAAACGCTTAAAAAAAGAAAGGTAGCCGTAAATATCGTATTGTATTTCATCATAGTGGGCAAATTATTTTCCGTATTGTTCGTGTATTCTTTGATAGTCTTCAACTGTGTCAATATCGATGGTCTGTGTGGGGGGCGCTATTTTTTTCAGTTTGGTGGTCTTTTCGTTGAGTATTTTGCCCGCTCCCCTATCAGCGTCCAATTGCTGTAGCCTGTTTAGCATGGAGGGATGAAATACCGTTGGTACACCAACCCCATGTTCGTATTGTGTGGCCACGGTCATGTTTTCGCTTCGAAAAGTGGCAAGCAGTCTGTTCAAATGTGTACTATCGAGCAAAGGCTGGTCGGCCAACATGACCAAAATACCATCTGCCTGATAATGTTCTCTAACAAACCCGACACCATGGGCAATTGAATTTCCCAAGCCCCTTTTCCAATTATGGTTGACAGTGGCTGCAACACCATTGGGCAGGGTCTTTTTTATCGCTTCGGAATGGGCACCCAGTACCACAACAATTTCTTTTGACACCTCTTTTGCCTGCGCTATGGCGTGGTTCAACAAGGTGGTGTCTTTCCAGGGAAGCAGTTGCTTTATCTTGCCCATTCGGGTAGCGCCACCCGCCGCCATTATCAATACTACGATGTTGGGGTGGGTGTCTTGCATCAGGTATGGATTCTCCCCACTTTTTCCTTCAAAAGGATCGGTTCTTTTTGGTTTACCACGGCCAGTATTTCTGCCAATACCGAAACCGCTATTTCTTGGGGGGTCTCGGCACCAATATCCAATCCGGCCGGACCATGGACCTGCTCTAAAAACGCCTCAGGCATATCGGGATGGCGCTCAAGCAGCTCATCAAACAATTTTTCACGTCTTCTGGCGGGGCCCAGCAATCCGAAGTAAGCAGGTTTGGCCTCTTTCAACGCAATCATGTACTGCAAGTCTTTCACAAAACTATGCGTCATCAAAACGATGGCGGTTTCCTTGTCTACTTCCAGTCGCAACGACTCGCCCTCGGCCTGCAACAGTTGAACGGCCCCTTTAAAATCGTCCAATGACTTTTCTTCTTTCGGATGGGCCACAACGGTCACCTCCCAACCGGTCATCGCTGCATAAGAGCATAGTTGAACGGCATCGTGCTCTGCACCGATAATGACCAATTTAAAACAGGGGTGCATGGTCTGTTCAAAAACCTCATGGCTGTTCGATGCTTCCGTATAGCCGTCGCGTACTCCCATCCCTTCATCAAAATGAAAATAGGAGCCAAAACCTTTGTTTTCACCATACTTTTTTTCGAATGTGCTGGTTATGGTAAAGGTTTTTCGCTTGGTAATATATGTCCGGAAAGCGCTCAAAAAGTCTTTTGAGGGAGAAAAGGGCTCCAACAAGATGTAGAGTATGCCCTCACAGCCCAAACGATATCGTCCGTCGTAGGTCATAACTTTGGGCACACCCGTCAAAAAAACACTTTCAGCCTGTCGCAGTACTTCTTTTTCTACGCAGCCACCACTTACCGCCCCTACCATACCGCCATCTGACAGCAACAGCATTCGAACCCCTGGACGCCGGTACGAAGAACCTTCCAGAGCGACCACAGTGGCCAATACTGCGCTCAATCCCTGTTTTTGGGCAGCTTCAAAGGCAACGATTATTTTTTTTAGCTCATGCGTCATCACAACATTCTTCTTGTGGGGTAAAAAGGGACCAAATCGCCAACGGCATAGGCGCAATACGGCTTGAACCGCACAAAGGCATTCGATTGGGCAAGACTGGTCAAGTCGCCAGATCCATTGCCCATGACTAAGGTAGCTTTTAATCGGCCATCTTTCAAATGCAATTTGGCGCGGATAAGGCGCGTCAAATCTGTACTGTTTTCAAAAGGTTCGGCCAGCGCCACCCACTTTTCGGCAGTAGAAAGGCCCAGCGACTTTCGAAGCCATGGCAGAAAATATACATGGTAGTTGGCAAATGTTGAGGCCGGATTGCCCGGAAAGGCAAAAACCGTTGTATTTGTCGTTGCACTATTGCCAAACCAAAAAGGCTTGCCAGGACGCTGTGCCACCCGATGAAAACTGCTTTTGACCCCAAGCTTTTCCAAGATGGCGGGCAGGTAGTCATATTTTCCTTTGGAGACGCCCCCGCTCAAAAGCAACACATCGCTTTCCATCAAGGCCGTACCCAAGGCTTTCTGTATTTCAGACTCATTATCGTTGATATGCAGAAGATTACAGTTTAAACCTTCAACCTTTAGTGCAGCCTTTAACGAGAAGCTGTTGGACTTTCTAATTTGGTGAGGAAGTGGTTGTTCATCGACATTCACCAATTCGTTGCCGGTTGAAACTACTGTAATGGCAGGAAGCTTTTTTACTTCCACCCTAAATTTGCCAACTGAGGCCAACACCCCTATTTCTGGGGCTTCAATTTTATGGCCCTTTTTGAGCAATACGGCACCCATGGGCTCATCGCTGCCCTTTCTGTGGATGTTCTGCCCCTTGGTCACGCTTTTTTTGATGGTAGCAACCCCCTGATGTATTTCAAGATGTTCGTACATCACCACAGTATCGGTATCTTTGGGAAGCATGGCGCCCGTCATCACTTCCAAACAATTTTCTGGGTTTTGTAAGGCCAATCGCGGGTTGCCGGCAGCGGCGATTCCCTCTATCTTAAAAGCGCGTGCGCCTTTTTCGTAGGCGGCAAACGAGATGGCTATCCCGTCTTTGGTCACTCTGTCAAAGGGCGGGAAATCACGGTCAGCCAGAATATCTTCGGCCAGTACACGCCCATAGGTATGGTCTAAACCGATTTTTTCGGTTTTGAATTCAGTGGCGGTTTTCAATACCAACTCTTGTGCTTCCTCAAATGAAATCATCCCCATAAATTTAAATGCAACCCATTTTCCAGTAATACCCTGAGCCCCACTATCAATACCAAAAGGGCGGTAACCAAACGTATTGCCTTGGCGGAGAATTGCCCTAGGCTCAATCGAACGCCCAGTTGCCCTCCCACGACCACGGCAACCACCAACATTGCAATTTCAGGCCAAAACCATTCAAAAGTGCCCGCGATGGCCAAGCCCGTCAAGCCCGAAACCGAATTGACTAGGATGAAAAAACTGGCCAATGCCGCGATGACCAAAGGTCGGTCCCACCTCATATAGTTCAGAACCGGGGCCAAAAAAATACCGCCACCAATACCTACCAAACCTGAGAGCAGGCCAATGGCGGCACCTAGGCAGTAAGACAAATACGATGGGTATTTTTTAGGTTCATAATTTGTTTTTAACTGTATGGTCTGAACAGCAAGGGCAATGGCCGAACCAATAAGCGATATGCCCAAAATGATGAAAAAAATACGTTCTTCAAGTCGAAACGACGCACCTAAAAAAGCCATGGGGATGCTCGTGGCAATAAAAGGCAGAAACTTTTTCAATTGCAAGAGACCCGCTCGCCAATACCAGTAACTACTGCCCAAAACCACCGCCAAATTACACAACAGGGCCGTGCTACGAATGACAAAAAAGCTGCTCAAGACCAACGCAAGAATGGCCAAATAACTAGATCCACCACCAAACCCTACACTGGAGTAGAGCAACGCCACAGCAAAAAAAATGGCTATAAGGCCCACAAATTCGCCAGTGGCTAAAGACATAAAGGCACAGTTTTGTCCATTCCGCCCAAGATATGCAAAATGGCTGCATTGGGGCGCTCTTGCCTTAATCGGGCGAGTGCCTTTGCACTTCTTGTTCCTGATTGGCAGATGATATATACAGGGCGGTCGAAATCAATCTCATCAAGCCTTGAGGATAGCTCAGCAAGCGGAATGTTCTTGGCCAACTGTAAGTGGAATTCACGGTATTCGTTTGGATTGCGGACATCGATCAGCTGTACTTTCTGTCTTTTGACCATCTCGGCAAACTTTTCAGGTTCCATGGAAAACGCTGTTTCACAATCGGAAGCCCCATACGATGCCAACAGCTCTTTGATTTTTTTGTTCTGGGGATTTACGGGGATATCGATTTGTTGCGTGGTTTGGGTCAGACCATCGTATAACAATAATTTGCCCGATAACACATTGCCGATCCCCGCCACTATTTTGACCACTTCCAAGGCCTGTAATGTTCCAATGATACCGGGCACCACCCCTAAAACCCCATTTTCGTTGCAATCAGGCACTTCTTCTGCCTTGGGCATCTCTGGGAATAAACAGCGATAGGTAGGGCCGCCATCATGGTTGAAAACACTGACATGGCCCTCAAACCCATGCAGGGCACCGTACACAAATGGCTTTTTTAAAATAACACAGGCGTCATTGATCAAGTAACGCGTGGCAAAATTATCGGTGGCATCGACCACCAGGTCAAAGTCCCCAACAATCTGCAGGACATTTGTTTTTGTGAGAAAGGTATCGAAAGATATCAGGTTGGTACTCCTGTTTTGGTTCGCCAACCTTTCGAAGGCCACTTCTAGTTTGGGCCGGCCCACATCTCTTTCAGCATAAAGAAGCTGTCGCTGTAAATTATGGTACTCTATAAGATCTTGTTCTACCAACCCAAGTGTACCCACCCCCATGGCGTTCAAATATTGGGCCACCGGTAGCCCAAGGCCCCCTAGACCCACAATCAACACACGGGCCTGCCCAAGCTTTGACTGGCCTTCGGGGCCAAAACCCTTCAATTGGTGGTGTCGAATGAAGCGTGGTTGTGGCATTACCTCAGTTTTGACTTGGCAAATTCAAATTCTGTGAATGAATTGGCATTATAAAGCACTTCGTCTTTCTCTGGATATACCAAATCTATATCGGAATTGATCAAAAATTTTCTTGGACAACTGCTTTCCGCAACCTTGAGGTATTCTTTGGCCCGTTGTAGTCCCTTGGGCTCCCAGATGGCAACCAATGGTTCTGGCAGCCCACTGGCTTGTGTAGCGTAGGCGGTCGCCAGTTTTCGGGGATTCCGCTTTAATACCAAGCTCTTAAGTGCGGCCTTGTCAAGCAACGGCAGATCGCAGGCCAAAACCAGCCAAGCCGCCTCAGGATAGGCATCGTGTGCGCTCAATATACCATTGAAAGGGCCGCGGTGGCGATTGTTGTCGACCACGGTGTTAAAATTGTCGGGCACGGTGCCCTGCTGTTCGGTTCGAATACTCAAAAAACAATCGAGCCCCAAATTTTCCAGCAGCCCGTATAGATATTCACGTTGGGGAATACCATGGTAATTCAGCAAACCCTTGTCAGTACCCATTCGGGTGCTCTTGCCGCCCGAAAGGATCAAGCCGTACAGTTTTGTTTCGTTACTACCTAACATTCTAAATATGTTGTACAAGCGGATACTAATCGCTTGTAATCTTCTCCAATCTGCTCTTGGCAAAATTGGCCGTGGACCCTTTCGGGTTCAGCGCTATTGCCTTTTTATAATATTCTTTGGCCTTGGTGGTATCGCCAGCCTTCAAACACGCCTCGGCCAACGAATACCAGCAATAGTCCGATTCAGGAAATAAGGCCGTGGTAAGCTCGAATACGAAAATGGCCTCTTGCTGCCGATCCGCATCCAACAGCGAATAACCGGCCCTGGTGAATTCACTTTCAAAGTCCACGTTTTCGTACAAAGAATCGTTTACCAGCCGTACCGCCTCTTTTTTCAACAAGTCGATTTTGTTCGCCTCGAACAAACCCCTGAGATATGCCATTGGGTCACTGATAAAGTTGGAGCCATCAAAACCCAGCGCTTTTTCAAGTACAGGGTCCCTGTTCAATCTATAGTCTTCAAAGCTAGGTGCTACGCTTACATCAGGTACGGTATAGGGCCCGTTTTCCCATTGGGGCTTGTCTTGCCACCATGCAAAAGACAAATAGACGGGCACTCCACTGTTTGGCAACACCACTTTTTTGTTGTCACCATAAAAATTGATGTTCTCGGCGGTCGGTTCCCCTACGAAAATAACATTGGTGTAATTGTCCAGTTCATTGACCAGGTTTTGGTAAGCTGAAAAAGTGCGTCTTCCGATAATGACATACAATTTGCCCGTTTTATTGATTTTTTTGGTTTCGATGATTCCCGTGACCACGGGCTTGTTCTTATAATTGTTGCCGCCCCCGTTCAGGCGCACGTCCAACACCAATTTCTCAACATCGTTGTTTTCGATAAAACTGAAGACACGACCGAAAAAAGAAGGAATGTCCTCAGAAGGGTCATCTTGAATTTGGCTGTGTCTTACGTACAATGCCTTCTCTTCTGGCAGGTACTCATAATAATATATCTGATCAAGGTCTTTGAGATAATGTGGCGGATTGGATAGGTCTCTGGCACTCACCCAATCAGATGCCGGTTTCACTTCCCCATATTGCAACGGAAAGTCTAGTTCATCGGTGGCCTTGACGGCAGACATAAAGATCTTTCCATCTTTCTCGATCTGCATGGTGATATTTTCTTGCAACGTCTTGGTGATGCCCTGGGCATGTAGCACTTCGGGAATGGTCAGATAACTGATGCCATATGCTTTGAAATATTGGTCATTTTCAGCTGGCACTACTGGGTAAATGGCCTTCAGCACTTCATCTATCGGCCGGTCTTCAACCTTGAGGATCTTGGCCCCCACTATTTCTCCATATTTTTTATGCGCCCCGGTTATGTAAACCCCATCTGCGAATTGGTAGATAACCATGGGCAGTTTGTGATAAGGTATCGGATTATCCCTAAAACCTACGCCAGTGTGGCCGTATTTGAACAGGGAGACTATCTTGGCGAGGCCGACCAGCACTTCATGGTCTTGAAGTTTGGGTATTTTGCCATAAAGTTCTTCAATAGCGGTATCGAAAACCTCTGGAGTGGTCTTTTTAAAAAGAAAGGGGTAGTCATCATGAACCGTTTTCTGGAGATAACGAAGGTCTGCCTGCCAATCTGCACTTGAAATACCTTTTTGGGCGGAAACATGGCAAAATGCAAAAAAAGCCAGTAAAATGAGTGTTTTTTTCATACCAAGAAATTGCCATTTACACTGTGGAATGTCCGATACTTCGTGTTCATTTTCATACTTCATAACATCGTTCACCCTCCAATGGAAGTCATTGACTTATCAAATACCTTTTCGTGTTCGTTTTGTGCCTCAAAACCGGTCTTGGCCCTACTGCCGAGGGTTGCCAATATGGTCTGCGCCACTTTTTCACGAGGGTTTCCGCCCCTGACCATTTCACGCAGATTGGCCTTGGGCTTTCCGTATAGGCAGGTGATCACATCTCCTGTGGCCGTGATGCGGAGTCGATTGCAACTTCCGCAAAAGGTACGGCTGAATGAGGGAATAAGCCCGAAAGTACTCTTGTGCCCTTCAATCTGGTAGTTGATGGAGGTGGATGTCGCCGGTGATTCCAATTTTTGGTAGTTGGGAAAGGCTTCCGTTATATGCGCAAGAATGGCCTTGTAGTCCCATTTGATTTTTTGGAAGGTCTTGCTCCCCCCATTAAAGGGCATTTCCTCCAAAAACCGTACGGAGACCGGATAGTGCTTCATCAGTCGTAATATGGGCAAAATATCCTGCTCGTTCTGTCCTTCCAATACGATGAAGTTGATGCGTACATTGAATCCCTCCGAAATCAATCGGATCAAATTGTTGTGTACCGTGTCGTACTGGTTGCGTCGGGTAATCTTTTCAAAGGTCCCGCGGTTTATGGCATCGAGACTGACATTGATATTGTTGATGCCCAACGCCTTCAGTTCATCGATATGCGGACCGATCAACGTGGCATTGGTGGTGACCGATATATCGTTCAACCCCTTGAGCGTGGTCAGATGCCTCAGCAAAACCATCAAATCTTTTCGCACAAAGGGCTCACCGCCCGTAATACGGATTTTTTCGATGCCTTGCCCGACCAATATTTCGGCCACCAGGCACAGCTCGTCAATGGTAAACACCGTATCGCGTTTGGCAAAGTTGATCCCCTCGGAGGGCATGCAGTAGTTACAGCGCAGGTTGCAGCGATCGGTCACGGCCAACCGTAGGTAATTGATGGTTCTATTGTGGTTGTCTATCAACATTCAAAAGCTAAACTCATGCCTCGACAGGCTCAGCATGACATTTCCTATTTTTATTTCACACTTCAATTTATGGCTTATCCTCCACTGACAGGGGGGATCAATGCAATTTCATCATACGAATGGATTTCTTTTTCATCTTCGGCATAGGCATTGTTCACCGCGATTGCCAACGACGACAAGGTATTCAATTTTGGATAAAGTTTCCCCAGATAGGTGCGCAGTTCGCCCACCGTCTTGGGCACCTTTTTACCCGTGATGGTCGATGTCGGTATGGATAATGTTGGGCTACCGACAATATCTTTGGTAACCCCGAACAATAATATGGTCATACTTACCCTATGATTTCCTGTTTTCGTGGTTTCAATAATTCAGGTGTCTTGGTAAATGGCTGTTTATATAGACGATTGCCCGTTGCGGCCTTTAAGGCATTGGCAATGGCCCCGCCCGCCGGTGGCAAGGTAGGTTCCCCCAGACCTGTAGGCGAAAGATCGTTCTTGATAAAATGCACCTCGACGACCGGGGTTTCTTTCATACGAATCAACCGATACTTGTCAAAATTACTGGCAACAGGCTTGCCCTTCTCAAATCCAAAATCCCCGTACATGGCATGCCCAATGCCATCAATAACCCCGCCTTCGGCCTGGTTTTTGGCGCCCAGTGGATTCACTACAATGCCACAATCCACTACACAGGTCACTTTTTTTACCACCGGTTCGCCATTTTCAATGACCACATCAGCAACCTCTGCTACATGGCTGTTATGGCAATAATAGTTTACAAAACCTTGGTACACCCCTTTGGGTTGTTTGCCCCAACCCGATTTTTCAACAGCGGTCTCGATTACCTTGATCATTCGTTCAGGAGAATACTGAATCCGTTCGTCGGATGCGGCATCTACCTTTTTCAAGAGGTCTAACCGCAGTTGTACGCGATCCACCTCCATCATTTCGGCCAGTTCATCAAAGAAACTCTGTTCTGCATAGGCCAAAAAATTGGTGTACGGCGCGCGCCATGCCCCTGTGGTGATGGGACTTTTATGGTTGGCGGCGTCTACTTGGTAATTTTCAATTGCCCCTGCCGGAAAGAAATTTGGTATCAAACCGTACATATTCGAGTTGATGGCAGCCTCTTTCAAATGGTAAGCGGTAACCTGGCCATCTTTTACACCTGCCTTTATACGGTATTTGATGGCCATTCTGTAAATGCCATCGTTCATATCGTCTTCCCTGGAGTAGACCACTTTAACAGGCTTTCTGATCTTGTCGGATATTTCTGCTGCTTCAAGCACAAAATCACCAAAAAGCCGTCGGCCAAAGCCCCCACCCATACGGGTCATCTCCAGGTGGATTTCCTTTGGGTCGCGCTCTAGCATTGCCGATACGAGTCCGGCTTTCCATTCGGGCGTCTGTATCGGACCCACCAAATGTACTTTCTCATCTGTTACATGGGCAAAAAAGTTCATGGGTTCCATGCAGTTGTGCGGTAAAAAGGGCGACTCGTAGGTGCGTTCCAACACTTGGTCGGCCTCGGCAAAGGCCTTTTTTACGTTACCGTCTGCCCGCATGGTCTGAAATTCGTTGCCATCAAGCAAATCGGTCAATATTTTGTCGTGGTCAGCAGTGCTCTCCATATTTTCTCCATCTTCCCAAACCGTTTCCAGCGCTTCCTTGGCCTTCATGGCCTGCCAAGTGGTTTCGGCAATGACCACTACTTTATCGCTTCCTGACAAGATATTGCCGGTTCGTTCGTCTTTTTCCAATAATGCCCGGGCTTTCTCCCCTATGGTAAAGATGTCAATGACACCAGGCATTTGTCTGGCCTTGGTATCGTCGAATGACTTCAGTGTTTGGCCAAATGCCGGTGGCCTTGCAACTGCGGCATAGACCATTCCTTCCACCTTGTAATCCAATCCGAATAGGGGCTTGCCTGTAATAATTTCATCTATGTCAACGTTTCGGGCATCTTTGCCAATAATGTTATATTCACTGGGTTTTTTAAGGGTCACTTCTTCGGGCACTTCCAATTTTGCGGCCTCGTTCACCACGTCACCGTAACCGAGGGTCTCGCCGGCAGCATTTGTAATTACCCCTTCGCTCACAGTACATTCAGATGCATCAACGCCCCACTTGGCAGCTGCAGCATTCACCAACATCTGTTTGGCCGTGGCACCGGTCTGTCGAAGAGCATCCCATCCGTGGCGTATTGACTGGCTGCCACCAGCAACCTGACGGGTATAATGTTCTGTATTCAAAGGTGCTTGTGCTACATACACATCTTTCCATGCCACATCCAGCTCCTCGGCAATGATCATGGGCATGGAGGTCTTTACCCCCTGCCCTATTTCAGGATTCGGCGAATATATCTTAACGGTGCCATCTTCCGCTATTTCAATAAATGCGTTGAAGTCGTTGTAATTGAGCTGCGAAAGGTCAACGGGCGGTTCTACCTTGGGCTTACAGGCCTGAAACAGGTTGAAACCTATGAGCATGCCACCACTGGCCAGACCGGTGGTGCGCATAAAGCCCCTTCTACTTAATGTCATATGTTGATTTGCCATGATTCTTGTTTATGTGTTAACCCATATTCTCAGCAGCCTTTTCGACCGCCCTATAGATTCGATTGTAGGCCGCGCAGCGACAGATGTTTCCGTGCATGGCATTCTTGATGTCTTCTTCGGTGGGATTCGGATTGCTCTCCAAAAAGGCCGAAGCGGTCATGATCTGCCCCGCTTGGCAATACCCACATTGGGGCACATCGACTTCTTTCCAGGCAATCTGGACAGGATGGCTTCCATCCTCAGAAAGTCCTTCAATGGTAGTAACCGATTTACCTTCGAGCTGGCCCATGGTCATTGAGCAGCTTCTCATGGCCACACCGTCAACATGAATGGTACAGGCCCCGCATTGGCCGATTCCACAGCCGTATTTGGTGCCTACCAAGTCTAAGTGGTCTCGCAGCACCCAAAGCACGGGCGTGTCTGCGGAAACATCAACGGTCTTTTGTGCACCGTTGACCTTGATTTGATACGTTGGCATAGTTGATAGATTGATTTATGTTGGATTACCTGTTGAAGTTACCAAAAAAAATATCGGGATGTTTTTTTTTAACAGGGGCCCTTGTGTTTTAACAAAGCTTTAAAACTGTGAAAATTATTCGGCCCGGGTGATTTTATCACGTATCTCGCGCCAGGTCACCAAAATAATCCCGTTCGCCTCCAACAACGCTGCACATTTATCACTGGTAAAGAAATCGTAATCGGCTTGTCGCCATGCCGAACCCCAATCGGGGTGGTCAATGGTTATGGCTTGCATTTCCTCATCATCATAGGCGGTGTGTATGAGCAGACAGTTCAAACCTGGTTCCAATTCGTTCAACACCTTGGTATAATACTGGTCCATTCCATCCGCAAAATCTTCTGGCATGGCCGTCAACACCCGGTCTACGACCACATCTTTCTCGGTCATCATTTGTTGAATTTCTGGGCTATCCATGGCAGGAATACCATAATCCAATAAAACGGGGAGGTTATGATCTCTTCCAACCTGGATATAGGCCTTTAAAAACTCGGGGGTTGCCATTACCGCCCCCATGTGGGCATCTAAATGGGTTACATCAATACCGGCGTTGAGTGCCAACCGCACCTGTGTCGCCAATTCGGCTTTTAGTACATCGGGATTTCCCTTGGCCGCCACATCAGCCACGTTGTCATAAAAATAACCTTGCTCGTTTCTGAAAGAGGCCATGATATGGCTCCAGTATGAAGGTCCCCACTTGTAGTATTTCCACTCGCTGGTCACGGTTAAATGCAGGCCGAAATCCATTTCTTGGTGCTCTTTCGCATACGCGGCAATTTCAGGAAACCAAGGGCACGGAACCATTATGCTGGCAGAATTGACACAGCCTTCTTCCATCGCCTTGATGCTGGCCTTGTTCTCAGAATGTGCCACCCCCAGATCATCTGCGTGTATGATCAGCAGTTTATCATCTTTTGAATACCCCAGTCTTTCGGCCACATTGGTCGCTTGGGCCGCAACCGGTTGAAAACCAAAAAATATCAGGGAACATAGGAAAGGAAATACTTTTTTCATGTAGCCGCTTTTGTTGCTCATGAAACTACAAAATTTTCGGACTGTATACTATCGGCCCGGTTTTTGCGTTGAAAGGCTGAACCCTAAACAAAAATGAAAATGAAAACTTTTGCGAAAATATTACCCTATCTCTTTTCTGTTCTCTTCTTGGTTTCATGCGGCAACGCCGATGACGATGTGAGTTTCGACATCAACCAAGGTGAGCTTGGCAAGGGCAAGGAGCCGGATGATTGCTTGGGCTTTGGTGAAAACGACCTGCTGTTGTCGATCCAAGAACAATATACCACCCCTCCGAGCAAAGTCTCGATCCTTTTCAAGGTGTCGGACAAGCAAGGAAATCCGATCTCAGGTCTAACGGCCGATCAGTTCACCATTTATGAGCAGGGGCGCAACGATGATTGTTTCAATACCATATCCTCTTCAGAATCGCAAGCGCGTATTTCGCCCAATTCGCAAGTGTTCAGCAACAATACACTATTGGTGCTCGATTTGAGCAACTCGGTTTTGGAAAGCAGTCTTGAAGAGCTTAAAGTGGCCGCTACCAGCTTTGTGAACAATGTAATGCCCTCACCTGAAACGGAGTCATTTAAAATGGCCATTTATTGGTTTGACGGTGAAGACGAACTACACCTACTCAATGAGCTGACCTCTTCAACGGCCGAACTGACGGCGGCCATTGACGGTATAACCCAAGATATCAGCAGCGACCCTTCAACGGACCTGTACGGCGCAGTGATCAAGTCAACCGATATTGCCGAAGACCTGATTAAGGAAAGTAATAATAATTCTGTTATCGGCGCGGCCTCAGTGGTCATTTTCACCGATGGTACCGACCAGGCCTCACGCTATACCGAAGAACGTGCCCTTGAAGCAGTTGAGGAAGCAAATAGCAACATTTCGTTCTTCACCATCGGTCTTGGTGCTGAAATCGACACCCAGGTATTGATGGAAATTGGCAAGACGGCCAGCGTTTTCGCCAACAACAAAGAACAGTTGGAAACTACCTTCAACCAAATTTCACAGCGCGTCTCAGAGCAGGCCAATAGTTTTTACCTTTTTGAGTACTGCACACCCAAGCGCGACGGTAGTGGCGAGAACAATTTGGTGATACAACTCACCAACGGTAACCTGCAAGGCGCGGTACAGACAAAGTTTAACGCCGATGGCTTTACAGGAGGGTGTGAATAGCACCTAACCCCGCAGGCCTATGGCCTTTTAATCAAAAGAAAGGAAACCGCCCCGCTTCACCCAGAGCGGTTTTTTTGTGCCGTCCTCCATTTTTCCTTGAAGTACCGCAATACCCTAGAAATCGTTAAATTGTCGCAAAATTTAAAAATCCTTCCATGAAAAAATTACTGAGAACACTTATTGGCAGCCTGTTGTTATTGGTCATGCCCCAAATAAACGCGCAAGAACTGCACCCCCTTGAGGGTCGTTGGGACCTTGTGATGGAGTTCGAGGGCAAAGTAGTGCCTTCTTGGCTAGAGATACGCCATTCGGGCCACGAGACCATGATCGGCCGCTTTGTGTTTGCCTTCGGAAGCGCAAGGCCCATTTCAGAGGTAAAGATCGATGGCAACGATTTCAGTTTCGAAATTCCGCGCCAGTGGGAACCCGAGGGCGGTGACATGGAATTTGAGGGTACCTTGGTCGACGGAAAATTGAAGGGCACCATGAAATATGTAGACGGTAAGGTATATAATTGGACAGGCACCCCTGCGCCTGACCTGCCCCATAATGACCGACCGGCCTGGGGCGAGCCCATGGAACTCTTTAACGGCACAGACCTCACACATTGGCATACCGATCGCGAAGATGATAACTGGGTGGTTGAAAACGGTATTTTAAAAAATACCCGTTCAGGGGCCAATCTTATCAGCAATGATACCTTTTCCGATTTTAAGCTGGTAACCGAATTCAGGTACCCTAAGGGCAGCAACAGCGGCATTTATCTACGTGGCCGTTACGAGCTTCAGATCGCCGACAACAAAGGACTACCCGCTTCGGATATCTATTTCGGCGGCATTTATGGTTTTTTGGAACCCAACGAGAATGTTGCCGGCAACCCGGGAGATTGGCAAACCTATGAGGTAACCCTGATCGGTAGGCGGGTTACTGTAGTAGCCAATGGAAAAACCATTATCTGTGACCAGACCATACCGGGAATAACAGGAGGGGCATTGGATAGCAACGAAGGAGAGCCTGGGCCAATTATGATTCAAGGAGACCATGGCCCTGTGGAGTTCAAGTCATTTGTGGTGACCCCCATTTTGGAGTCGAACTGACTTAGCAGAGTTCTTAGAATATAAAAAGCCCTGACAGTATCGTCAGGGCTTTTTCTTTTTCTTGGAACAGGACTACTGAACCGTTTTTATCTTAATGTTGCGCCATTTCACTTTTATTCCTCCCCCATCATGTATCTGCAGCGCAATGGCCCCTTTGCCCTGACCAATTTTTTCATCGGTGAGCTCTACCATTTGAACTCCGTTCAACCAAGTGGTCACCGTGGGGCCCATTACCGAAATGGTCATTTTGTTCCATTCGCCCATTTTTAAGGCAGCTTCTTTCTCAGGACTTGGTTTTATGAGCCAACCACGACCATACGATTCGTAGATGCCGCCCGTGTGTTTACCGGGGGGCGCTACCTCTACCTGCCAACCTGTAACCTTGTTGCCCTCAAAGGTAGATTTAAAGAAGACCCCACTGTTGCCGTCCGCTTCCTGCTTGAACTCAAGGGTCAGTTCAAAATTGTCGTAATGTTCTTCGGTGGAAAGGTAGCCATACTCCGCTTTGGGGCCACTCTCACAAATAAGCAGTCCATCTTCCACATACCACTTTTCGTCACCGTGTTGCACCCATCCGTCCAAGTTTTTGCCATTGAAAAGGCTTTGGCCTTCGAACTCTTGGCCGACCGTTGTTTGGCCAGATACCACTATTGCCAGTAGTGTAATTAAGTTAAATGATATCTTCATTGTTTTTGATTTGAAATATGCCATGAATGTACGAATTTGATGCATGAAATGCCCGCATATATTCGCTGAACGACCATTTAGGTAGGGTTTTTGGCCCAATAATTGTTCTATATATGACGACTGCAACTACCAACATCCTAAAGACTGAAGAAGTTTAACTCAAAAAAACTCAGGTTATGGATGTTATCAAGGAAATTATTCAGAACAGCGCCATCGGCCCCTATTCAAACTGGTCGAAAGGCTTGGTACTATCGCTTTTTACCTCAATTGTTTGTACGTTGGTCTTTATGCTGGTCTTATTGTTTGCCAATATGCCGCAGAACATACAGTACGGGTATTGAAAAAGATTACGCTACCGATAGATCAGTGCATTGCCAAAACCCTGTTGTTCTAGCGGTTTGCTTAAATCGAGTAAAAAACCGTTGATCACGGCATGGGTGATCGTACCGTCTTTTTCAAGGAAAAAAGTTGGGTTTTGACCTGGATGTAGCCTGAATTCAGGCAACTTAAAGTCTTTTTTTACCCAATGGAAGGGTTCTTCGGTATGGAAACCCCTTTCGGGAAGCTCTTTTTGCAGATAGGCAACCCGTTCGGCCAACATCCCCCCAACTGTTTGGTTTTTAGCAGTAATCTTGGGCGGAGCAATTTTATACCCGCTCGCATCAAAGGTCTCGTACCCATAGTAGGTCGATAGATCGCCCTGGTCTGCGATGATGCTTTTGTAATAAAAGTCGTTGTGGCCCTCTAAATCGATTTCTTGGCGCTGTATGCCCAAATCGATGATATACTCTTTGCCGTTCAGCTCATAGGTGACATTGGCTATCTTCAGGTCGAAGAGGTTTCGGTCGTTTTTTGGGATTTTCTCGTATTCCTCGATCGGAATGTCTTTATAGCTTCCCGAGGCAATGGTGTAGAGAGCCGAAAGTATCGATACATAGTTCAACTTTCGTATTTCCTGTTTTTCCCGGTCATTGGCATAGCCGCCCGATTCTATCAAGATAAGGCTGGTGCCCCATTTGGCAATGTTGTCGCCAAAGGCCCGTGGTTCAAAATCATCGTTGTACCTACCTACCTGACCGGGGGCATATTGTTGTATGACATCGTTCATGAAAACGATTACCTTCATGGCATTGGCACGTAACTCGTTGATGTCTTTTTCGTAATTATAGGCCGTGGCCAAATACGAGATGGTCGCAGGCTTGGGGGTGCGTTCGGCATTGTAGTAGCGGCTTTGGTCGTGAAGGTTAAAGCCAAAAGCAGCGTCAAGACTGTCGCGGACCCTCTTCAACGCACGCCCTTCGGGCGATTGCAAACGCAGCGCATCTCGGTTGATGTCGATGCCCAAGGCATTTCTGCGTTGGAACACTTCTGCCCCATCAGGATTCAACATGGGTAGAAAGTGAAGTTTCAGGTTCTGGAGTATTACCTGTTTTTCCTGCTTAAAATCATCCGAATCCAGAAAATTGAGGATGTCAAAAATTGCCTGTGTGGCGGTGGGTTCATCACCGTGCATCTGCGACCATAGAAAAATGTTGGTGTTGCCCCCACCGATACTGATCAGGGTCAGGTCTCGACCCTCGATGGACTCCCCTACTTTGTTCACCTCAAATTTGGGGTTGTTGCTAAAGGTATCGATCAAGGGTTGTATTTGGCTGTGTTTGATGCGCCGTTTGTTTAACGAAGACTCTTTATATTTTTCGTACGTTTCGTAGAGTTTTGCGGTCAAATCAGTTTGCGCAGTGCAGGTAGAAACAAGGGCGAACAAACAAATCAGATACTTAAAATGGCTCATAAAATTACTTTTCAGGAACGGGTTTAAAATTATGCTTTTTGGTGGCACGGCGCACCCTTTTCATGAATTTTTGGCCCGGATCCGTTTTTTTGGTTCGGTAGCCCTCATCTACTTCCAACCACAATGGGTGGCCCTCGAACCGGGTGTATTCATAATGCCCGATCAGGTACTCGATATCATACTTTTCCGCCAGGTAGTCAACCAGCCAAACATTGGCCTTAAGCTGCTTTCTGGTCAACGGGGTTTCTTCTGTACCCCCAACATTCTCAATGCCAATGGCGCAGTGGTTCAAACCAATTACATGCCGTGCCATGGTCTTTTCGGGCATCAGGCGGTAAATGGTGCCATCACGGTCCACCAAAAAGTGGGCCGAGACGTTCAGGCCACTGACACTCTCGATATCGGGCCGCCAATTCGGCAAAGTGGACTTTTCGAAGGCTTCATATGATTTTTGGAGTGTGGGTATGGCCGTCCAGTGCAGCACGATCATCTTGGGCTCAATTTCAGGGGTATCCTTTTGTAATCCATATCGCTGCTCAAGGTATTCTTTGGTAAGCTGTATGCGCTCTTCGCCAAATTCGATGGGCCGGTCAACAATGGCCTCTGTCCCACCACATGAAAGGCAGAGCAGCACCAATGCCAATACAAAAAAACAGTTTTTGTTCATTCCGTTACGGTTTTTGTAGAGTCGGCCTTGGGCACGGCATAACAGATCATCAACTTTTTCTTGCCCCATTCCCGGGCCTTTTTAACGTCGTTTCCCATGTAAATATCGATTCGCTTCCGCCATCGCCAATGCATCTTGTCTTTCACATAAAACGTATCGCCCATGGTGTCGATTTTGACCATGGTATTGTGGCCAAGCCCTTGTTTGAGCAGGTCTCGCGATACGGCAATGGCCTTCATGCCCGGTTTGAGCGTATCGCCCCAAGCGGCTATGTTCGCCAAACTATCGGTCTGCCAGGGCACTGAATTATAGGCCGAAACGGTAACCTCAAGGCCATACCAATCGTGGGGGTCGGGCTTTTTTGGCTCCTCCTCTTTACAGCCCAGGGCCACCATCAGGCAAATTATGTAAATCTTTTTCTGGATGGCATCTATTTTAAGGTATTCTCCAACAGCAAAACGTCCACATTTTCATCGGCCCACCGATCTGAAAGGTTTTTTGGAACGGCCATAAAGGAATAGGTGAACGAGGTGAGCACCATATCAAGGTCACCATCGTTGTCGACATCGCCAGCATCCATTAAAAACCATCTGCCTGCAAAAGGGTCTTTCAGCACCTTTGTGGAAAAGGTGAACGTTTCGGCATTTTTGTTCTCTAAATATACAAAAGAGCGGCGTGGGGCCATTTCGTAGTCAGGAAAAGTGCTGATCACCCCAAAATCGATATCGCCATCTTGATCAAAATCTTCCGCTACAAAACGGGTGGCCCCGTTCAGGGGATAAAAAAACACCTCCTCAAAATTATGTTGCCCATCGTTCAAATGTATGCGCAGCCCGTGATAGGGCTTGTGTACATAAGACTTATCGGCATTGTCGCCATTGACCGTCACAATGTCCGTATGGCCATCGCCATTGTAATCGAGCATTTCGAACCAACTGCTGCCAAATACGGGGCTGAACTCCAAAACCCTTTCGGCCCTGAAAGCCAGATTGTTTTTTTGGTAAAGTACCGTAACGCTTTCATTGCCTTGGGATGTCAAGACCACCAGATCCAACTTTCCATCACCGTTCATGTCTTTGGCCAGTGTTCGAATACAGCCGGGTTGGTTCAGCAGGTTTTTTTGCCGATAGGTACCGTTGCCGTTTTGGGTCAACAGTGAGAGCTGTCCCGTTTGATCGCCAAACTCGCTGATCACCAATTCTGTGGTTCCGTCGCCATTCAAATCCGTGGCCAAGGTATGCACTGGGCGGTGCAATTTCACGGGGATTCGTACGGTATCTTTTTGCCCTAACACGGTGATGCCCCCTTCGGCCCGTTCAGAAGGGTCCAATAGGCCCACCTCCGTCACAAAAGCCGAACTCCCAACGGTAGAAAACCAGGTAACCGGCGTTTTAGCCTTAACTATTGGCTTTCTTTGCCGTTCAGAAAGCATGTAGTTATAAACCTCACCATTGTAGTTTCCAACAAAAAGGTGGTCACGCTCCATTTGGAAATAGGTGATCAAAGATCCGTTTTGATCATCAAGGGATAGGGGCTTCTCCACGAATACCTGTAACTCCCCTGCGTCGGGCAACGGGGTCACGGGAAGCTTTTCAGGTGCCAACGACACGATATAGGGCTCTAAGCGCACCCAGTCTTTCAGGGCAATTTCGGGTCGAAAAGCTTCCTCCCCGAACGGGTCTTGGTATTGTTCGGTTATCTTCATGCGGGCGGCCATATCGGGCAGCACAAAGTCTTTCCAAATATGCTTGGGCAGCCTATCGATTCTTGGCAGGGCATGGCAAGTGGCACAATGGGTGGCATAGAGGGTTTCGGCATCCATGGGTTTTTCCTGCTTTTTACATCCCAAGAAACATAACAGTCCCAACAAAAGGAACGGACACGCCCCGAATACCGATGGAAAAGGAGATTTTCTCATGGAAGCGGCACATAGGTATCATCACCTTTCATCATGGAAAAGGTCTTGTTCTGCCAAGCCTTCTTGGCATGTTCTATTTTTTCTTTGCTGGAGGATGCGAAATTCCAAAAAATATGGCGCTCTTCAGCAAAGGGAATCAACCGACCCACCAAAAAATCGCCGATATCACGACTGCGCTCTTCAATGATCATTCCAATATTCGACATTCGTCAAATGTTTATATTCGCCATGAAAGTTACAATAAATTCCATCCCATGAAGTGGTTCAAACGCATTCTTCTGTTACTATTGGTGGTCGTGGCCATTTTGGTATACTTCAACTATCCGAAATTGAACATTATTTCAGGATATGCCTCCAAATACATGGCCTCACAGGCTTTTGTGGCCAATAGGCAGGCTGAAGCTGTCGTGGCCAACGATCTGAAATTTCCATTGATCGAGTTGGCCGAAACAACGGTCGATTATGAACAAAAAAGTGCCTCTGCCACTGTGTACGGACTCATGGAGCGAAAGACGATTTACCGCGAGGGACTGGGCTGTGTACTGGTAAACGATGATTATAAGGAAGGGCAGCCCTACCTGCAACCCAGGCGAACCCTATCAAAAATAGAACGGCCCTACCCTTTTGGGCATTTGCCCCCCAAGGACACCCTATTCCCCGAAATAGATTATGGACAGCTGCAAAAAGCTGTCGCGCTACCCTTTACCAACAACGAGGTGCAAAAAACACGCACCCTCTTGGTGTTGTACAAAGGGCATTTGCTCCATGAGAAGTATGTGGATGGCTTTACCAAAGATACCCCGGTGCTGGGATGGTCGATGACGAAAAGTGTGCTCACTACTTTGTACGGTATCTTGGAGCACCAAAAGAAGATAGAGGTCCAGTGGCCAGCACCCATTGTGGAATGGAAAAATGACGAGCGCCAACACATAACCTTGGACCACTTACTGCGCATGCAGAGCGGACTGGCATGGGAAGAGGATTACAGCGGCATATCAGATGTCACCAAGATGCTTTTTCTAGATAGCGACATGACCGAGGCCCAGAAAAACAAAAAGGCCCTAGCGGAACCCACTGAAATTTGGAACTACTCTTCTGGCACCAGCAATCTGTTGTCGGGCATTCTTCGTATGCAATTTAGAACCCATCAAGAATATCTTGATTTTCCGTACGAAGATCTGATCGACAAAATTGGAATGCACAGCATGCTGCTCGAAGCCGATCTTGAAGGCAACTATGTGGGGTCTTCCTATGGCTGGGCCAATACAAGGGACTGGGCCCGGTTCGGACAACTTTACCTCAACAAGGGCCAGTGGAACGGTGAACAGCTCTTCGCTCCCGAATGGGTATCGTATATTGTGACACCCACCGAACATTCCGATGGGCGGTACGGGGCCCACTTTTGGCTGAATGCCGGTGGTATCTATCCCGATGTGCCCAAAGACCTGTTCTCTTGCAACGGCTATCAGGGGCAATATGTCTTCATCATCCCTTCAAAAGACTTGGTAATCGTGCGTACGGGACTGGCCGAATACCCTGATTTTGACATCAACGGCTTTTTAGGGGCTTTGGTAAAAGCCATAAAATGAGATTTTTACGGTTCAAATAACAAGTTTTAAGGCGCAAACCACAGAAAAGGGACACTTCACAACAATAATTTCGCCCGGCAAGGGTTCGGGCGTACATTTACCATGTAATTAATTCAGAAAGTAAATTTTTTCATTTTCATATAGTGTTCTCGTAAAAGGGTCCCAGTCGAAAGGCGGGGCCCTTTTTAGTTTGCTTCGACTCCGCTCAGCAACCATGAAACCCTGTTTTGAAAAGTTTTGTGCATTCAAGACGACAGGTTGAACAAATTCCGCTGAAAAGCGGAATCCCATCATACTTGGTCGTATCCCTATCATCTTCAGCCTGTCACCGGAAAAGCAGCGATCTATAGCGAAGAGATTCCTGCTTTCGCAGGAATGACAGCTTTTAAGGAATCCACTTGTTCTTACCGAAATTCGGCTTTCGTTTTTCAAGAAAGGCATTGCGGCCCTCTTTGGCCTCATCGGTCATATAGGCCAATCGCGTGGCCTCGCCGGCAAACACCTGCTGCCCCACCATACCGTCGTCGGTCAGGTTCATGGCAAACTTCAACATTTTGATACTGGTGGGCGACTTTTCCAAAATTTCCTGTGCCCATTGATAGGCCGTATCTTCGAGTTCCGCATGCGGAACCACGGCATTGACCATCCCCATTTCATAGGCCTCCTGTGCCGAATAGTTGCGCCCCAGAAAAAAGATTTCACGGGCCTTTTTCTGTCCCACCATCTTGGCCAGATAGGCCGATCCATAGCCCCCGTCAAAACTGGTGACATCGGCATCGGTCTGTTTAAAGATGGCGTGTTCTTTACTGGCCAATGTCAAATCGCAGACCACATGCAGGCTGTGCCCGCCACCCACGGCCCAACCGGGCACCACGGCGATGACCACCTTGGGCATAAAGCGTATCAACCGCTGTACCTCCAAAATGTTCAAGCGATGGTAGCCATCTTCGCCCACATACCCTTGATGGCCACGCGCCTTCTGGTCGCCACCACTGCAAAAGGCCCACCCGCCATCTTTGGGCGAAGGCCCCTCGCCTGAGAGCAGTACCACCCCTATCGAGGTGTCTTCCTGGGCATCGTAAAAGGCTTTGTAAAGTTCGCTGGTGGTCTTGGGGCGAAAGGCATTGCGCACTTCGGGCCGGTTAAAGGCAATACGGGCCACCCCGTTGCACTTTTTATAGGTGATATCGTCAAAATCGATGGCGGTCTGCCAATTGGGTTTGGTCATGGTGCAAAAATTTTATCAAAGATAAAGAGAATGGCGGTTGTTGAAAACTGTTAAAGAACCTACGACCATGACCTATTGAACAGGTGGGATTTTTCTGCTAAATTCGCTACTGGCACCGAACTGGTTTCGGTATGGGTCGCTTTATGGGGAGTAGAAATTTCGAAGAACTTGAAGCTGGTCACTGTATAGATTAATCTGAAAATTGTCGTTTTACTTTACGATATTTGTTTTAACTGAAAAGAAGATTTTTTAAATGGAAATTAGGACTGATATAAAACTCGGAGATAGTAGAGAAATATTAAAGGAATTGCCAGACAATTCGATTGATTTAATATTCACCTCACCACCTTACGCAGACCAAAGAAAATCCACCTATGGTGGAATTCACCCAGATAAATATGTAGAATGGTTCTTACCTGTTTCCAAAGAATTATTGAGAGTTTTAAAACCCACTGGCACCTTTGTTTTAAACATAAAAGAAAAAGTAGTCAAAGGGGAAAGAAGCACTTATGTAATGGAGCTAATCATTGCGATGAGAAAACAAGGTTGGCTTTGGACAGAAGAATTTATTTGGCACAAAAAAAATGCATTTCCAGGGAAATGGCCAAATAGATTTAGAGATTCATGGGAAAGATTATTACAGTTTAATAAAGACAAAAAATTTAATATGTACCAAGAAGAAGTTATGGTACCTATGGGAGATTGGGCAAAAACAAGGTTGAAAAATCTGAGCGATACTGATAAAAAGCGAGATGAATCTAAAGTTGGAAGTGGTTTCGGAAAGAAAATTTCAAATTGGGTAGACAGAAAAATGGCATATCCGACAAACGTTTTACATCTAGCAACTGAGTGCAATAATAAAAATCATAGTGCTGCATTTCCCGAATCTCTACCTGCATGGTTCATCAAATTATTTACTCAACAAGAAGATGTTGTTTTAGACCCTTTTATGGGTTCCGGAACGACAAATTTTGTGGCCCAGAGAATGAATAGAAATTCAATAGGAATTGAAATATTGCCAGAGTATTATAATATGGTAAAAGAGCAATTAGAGCCAAAAAAATTAGTATTATTAGACCCTGAAGAAGAATATGAATCAACTGAACTTAACGGACGTCACGCAGTACGTTGAAGAAAATATAGGAACATTTCATCAAAAAAGGATTGAACGACTTAATAAACTCAAATTAAAAACCGTTCTAAAAAAGAAAAATCCTTATTTATTTAAAGCAAAACATTTGCTAACAGCTAATGAAATTGTTCAAGGAATTGCAGATGCATATATTTCGTCTGGAGAAGAAACAATTTTTGGAGATTGGCTAGAAGGACTTGCCATTTTCATCAATCAAAAAGTTTATGGAGGTTGGAAGTCTGGAATTCCAAATATCGATTTAGAATTTGACAAAGGAAATGTACGTTATATAGTTAATATAAAGTCTGGTCCAAATTGGGGTAATAGCAGTCAAATTGCTAAAATGAAATCTGATTTCAAAACTGCTCAACGAACATTAAGAACAAGTAATTCCAATCTTATTGTTGTTTCAATAAATGGTTGTTGCTACGGGATTGATAACAAACCAGACAAAGGAGACTACTTCAAATATTGTGGACAGGAATTTTGGGAATTTGTTTCCGGAGATTCTGACTTATATACTGAAATAATAGAACCGCTCGGACATAAATCGAAAGAAAGAAACGATGAATTTATGGAATCTTATTCAAATATGATTAATAAGTTCACGAGAGACTTCATAACAGATTTTTGTAAATCAAACGGAGAAATAGATTGGAATAAATTAGTCAAATTTAACTCTGGAAAAAAGAAATAAAATACCCTATACTACAATAGCCTCCTAAGAGTAATTTCTCATTATCTTCTACTTCTGAAAATCTGCTGGGATTTTCAGTTTAGTGTGTACTTGCAAAGTATTGTGCTAAACCAAACAATTACTCGTAGCCGAGACCAATAGTAAAATGTTGCAATAGTTTATACACCACTCTCTTGTAGGCATTTCTTCACTTTTTCTTGTATTTTCATTCCATGGCGTATAAAAAGCAATTGGAACGGTTTGCCAATCGGCACCCCCGTATCGAAGACCTGGCCCAAAAAGCCAAAAAAAGGGTGCCTAGGGTCGCCTGGGAGTACTTAGATTCCGGTACGGGAGACGAAGCTCTTTTGCAACAGAACCGAACCGCTTTTCAGAACATCCGGTTTTTGCCCCGCTTTTGCAAAGGCCCGATAGAAGCAAACACCGAGATCACCCTTTTTGGCAAAACCTATAAGGCCCCAATCGGTATGGCCCCCATTGGGTTAACGGGGCTGCTTTGGCCCAAAGCCGAACAGTATTTGGCGGCCACCGCCAAACGTTTGCAGCTACCTTATTGTTTGAGCACCGTGGCCACAGAGACCCCCGAAACCATAGGGCCGCTTGTAGGTGACATGGGTTGGTTTCAACTCTATCCGCCAAAAGACCGTGCCGTGCGCGACTCGCTTTTGCAGCGTGCCAAAGATGCCGGCTTCCATACCTTGGTGGTCACGGCCGATGTGCCCATGGCCAGTAGGCGCGAACGCAGCAAAAGGGCAGGCCTGGCGATTCCCCCGAAAATCACCCCCAAACTCATTTGGCAGGGACTGACCCACCCGGTCTGGAGCTACCACACCTTGCGACGCGGACTGCCCCGTTTGCGTACCGTGGAGCACTACGTGAACAATAGCGACATGAAATTTGTGAGCGGGTTTGTGGGCAACCGTTTGGGCGGTACGCTCGATTGGCACTATTGCAAAGAATTAAAGGAAGCGTGGGGCGGCCCCGTGGTTATAAAAGGCATCTTACACCCACAAGATGCCCAAAAGTGCATCGATATTGGAATGGACGGTATTTATGTGTCAAACCACGGGGCACGACAGTTCAACGGAGCCATAGCTGCCATCGAGGCCCTCCCCGCCATCGTAGACCAAGTAAACGGCAGGGTGCCCATACTTTTTGACAGCGGGGTCCGCTCAGGTCTGGATGTAATGCGGGCACTGTATCTGGGTGCCGATTTTGTGTTGGTGGGCAGGCCTTTTATTTGGGGTGTGGCGGCATTGGGCCAATACGGGGGTGATCATGTCGCCAACATTTTGATGGACGCCCTACAGAACAATATGGTACAATTGGGAGCCACGAATTTTGAACAGTTGCGAGCGGCCGACCGCGCCGGCGTTTAAACTTTTTCGTTTTACCGCCCAATATAATCTTCCGAAGAGCCAATAATTGATGCTTCATGAGCCAATCAACAAACTTTTAAAAGAAACAGTGAGAAAATCTGACATATAAAACCGTAGCGTAGCTGCCAAATCGGTTTTTAGGGTACCAAACAAAAAAATCGGTTACCTTAGTAGTAAGTCACCAGATGGGATGAAAGCTCAGTCAAATTCATGAAGCGGGCAATTATAAGGAGTAATGGAATCAATAGAATTTATCAAACAATGGATGGCAGAACATCCAACCTCGACGGCCATAATCAAATATTTTGTCTGGGTAGTTTTTATTGTCGCTTTGGTGCAATTCTTGAGAAGACTTCTTCGCAAGTATTTGCCCGACTCGAATACGAGGTACAAGAGCCAAAAAGGCATTGAGGTTCTGGGCTATTTTTTGATCATATTGTTGACGATATCTTACTTCACGGGAAATATCAAAGATTTTGCTTTGGCCATAGGTCTATTGACCGCAGGAATTACCATTACACTGCAAGAATTAATATTGAGTATTGCAGGTTCGGTGTACATATTTCTGGTAAAAGTCTACCAACCGGGCGACCGTATCGAAATTAACGGAATTAAAGGTGATGTAATTGATATTGACAGCATCTATACGACTATGATGGAAATTGGTGAATGGGTATCCAGCGACAATTACAGCGGTAGAATAGTAAAACTGAGCAACGCATTTGTCTTTAAAGGTCCGGTTTACAATTACTCGAGGGATTTTCCATTTATTTGGGATGAGTTTGACCTGCCCATTCGATACGGTTCTGACATTGAATTGGCAAAAGAAATTATCATTCGTGTTGCATCTGAACAACTATCTGAATATGTCACTAGCTCAATTTCTAAATGGCAAACGGTTGTTGGCAAATATTACATTGAGGATGCCCAAGTTCAACCCACTTTGGCCCTAACGATGACCGACAATTGGATTCGATTTAACCTGAGATATATCGTTGACTACAAAAAAAGAAGATTGACAAAGCACTTATTGAATAAGTTAATTGGGGAAGAAATCGAAAAAACACAGGGCAAAGTGGTTTTGGCTTCGTCCACCATTGAAATCATAAGGATTCCTAGGTTGGATTTTGATGAAAACAGAAATTCAACATCCAATAAGGGCTGAAAACGTTGCCCCATAACATAAAAATCAAGCAATCCATTACTTCTTGTTTTTCCCCTCAATCCATTTGCCCATAAACTTCGTGGCCGCGAGCGATTGGTGTTGCAACATTTGCCCGATAAAGTTTTGCGCTCGGTGGGTGTTCAAGTCAGCTGTTATACCATCGATTTTTGCAAAAAGGCGCCCCTTTAGTTTTTCGTGACCATACACCTGGTTGATGATGTTGATTCCCTTTTGTTGGGCCAGCTGCCACTGTTCGGGGTTTTGATAATACTGTACGGCCGCGTTGATAAAATCGTTGTCGTCTGTCGCCACATGCCCTGCCCATGGCAAATTGGCGTGCATGCCCTCGACCCCGATGGGCGTGGTGATGCTGGGGAGCCCGTTGCGCATGGCATCGACCAGTTTGCCCTTGATGCCTGCCCCAAACCGCAAAGGCGCCAAATTGATACGGGCCTTTTTCAATACGCCATCCAAATCCGCTACCCAACCTTTCACCAAAAAACCTTGGGTTTCTTCATGAAACTGCAGCACGTGCTGTGGCAGATAGGCCCCGTACACAGAGAGCGTCGCTTGGGGCAACCGCTTTCTGATTTTTGGCCAAAGCTTTGTTTTCAATTGAACGATGGAATCGACATTGGGGGCATGTTTGCCATTGCCAAAGCAGACAAACCCGCTCCGTTCTTTAAAAGGTGGCCAATTGGCCGTTTCATTTTCTGTCAACGGAGGCAGCATAAAGGGCAGGTGCAAGACATGGGTTTGGGGCACCCCTACCCTTTCGACCAAAAATTGGGCCTCAACCATACTGACGACCAAGGTCAGGTCTGAGCGAAAAACACTGGCCATTTCGCGTTTGGCCCTGTCGGTGGCGAGCCAGTCGGCCACCGCAAAGTCTTTCTCATGTTTTACGGCCGTTTCCCGGTAATGACGTAGTGAGTGCAAATCTTCGGTATTCAGTATCCGAAGGGCATTCGGTGCGTTTTCGGCCACACGCCACCCAAACTGCTCTTCTACCATAAAACGGTCGAAAATGACCACATCGGGCCGCAGCTTGCCCACCCAATCATCAAAACTGGAATCGTTGAGCTTGAAATGGGCCTCTTGGACACCGAGAGCGGACAAATCAATGGAAAACTCCGTTTTGGCAGCTGTGGTGCCGAAAAAAATTTGGCAATCCCTTTCGCTGAACGCTTTTAAAAGTTGAAGCATCCGATGCCCTGCCGCGGTGGTCGAGGGTTCGGGCCAGTTATGGCCGATGATCAGGATTTTTGACATATCCAAAAATCAAATTCCAAATAAATACATTACTGACAAACATTATATCTAGTATCCAATAGCTAACAGCGAAGCGGTTCCACATCTAGATATCACATCATCTCGGCAAACTTTTTCGAAATGCTGGAACGGAGCTTGCGCTCATAGTCTTCTTCGAGCCATTCTTTGTAGTTCTTGGTATTGTTCATGATGCAGTACGAATACTGGCGTACACGGTAGGCAATCTCATCTTTCAGCTCTTTGGCCAACATACGGGCATCGAAGACATCCTCACTGTTCTCGACGCATATCTGCGCGTGCTGCTCGATGCTGCGCTCCAACACCAATTTTGATTTGAGGCCTTGGGCAAAGACCTTCTTATATTCTTCCTTCACATCAAAATCAATGTTCTTTGACTTACTGAACTTGGCACGAAGCTCAGCGGGCATCTCATAGACAAATTCCCGCTCGATGTCCTCGTCATTCTTGATGTTCTCCAAATAGAAATCGGGGAAGTGGAAAATTTCCTGCCAATCAATGGGTTCATCCCAAGGCCCGAAACGGGCAATGTTGTTTCCCAGATCGATAACGTTGAACTCGTTTTTGCCGGGTATGATGCGCGAACCCCGGCCGATCATCTGAAAATAAAGGGTCAACGAGCGTGTGGCTCGGTTAAGGATAATGGTCTCGACCGTAGGTTCATCGAAACCGGTGGTCAAAATACTGACCGAGGTAACAATGGCATCGGGGGTGTTCGAGAACCACTCCAAAATTTCTTGTCGCTCGGCTGTCGAACTGCGGTTGTCTAAATGGCGAATATTGTAGCCCGCCTTTTTAAAGGTCTGGTATACATGCAGGGAGGTATTGATACCGTTGTTGAAAATCAAGGTTTTGGTTCCTTTGGCAATCTCTTCATAGGCCGACAGTAGTTTGCCCAGCATACTTTGTGCCCCATAGAACTCATCGCTCGATTTTACCGTATAATCGCCGTGGATTCCCAATTTCAAAGACCGCAGCGTTACATCGTAGGTATGCAGTTTGGCCTTGGCCAAGAACTCGTTTTCTATCAACCACTTGATCGACCGGCCCACGATCAACTTCTGGTAATGGTCTTTCATGGGCAATTTGATGTTCGAACTCAAAGGTGTGGCCGTAACGCCCAATATATTGGCCTCCTCGAAATACTTGAACAACTTTCTGAACGAGTTGTAGTGGGCCTCGTCGATAATGACCAACCCGATGTTGTTGATGCTCACCTTTTCTTCTTGCAGGCGGTTGTTCAGGGTCTCGACCATGGCCACAAAACAGCTGTACTCATCTTGGTCGTCCCATTCTTTGACCTCACTGTTGATGACCTTATTGGCCACCCCAAAGCCGGTGAGCATCTTAGAAGTCTGCCTGCTCAGCTCGATCCGGTGGGTCAAGATAACCACCTTCTTTTTGGTCTGTTCGATGTACCGACGGGTAATCTCAGAAAAAACTACCGTTTTGCCGCCACCCGTTGGCAACTGGTACAACAGGTTGCTGCCCTCGGGCATTTCTTTCAAAGCCTTGAAGATCTTGCCAAGGTCTTCTAGCTGGTAATCGTATAAAGTTTTTCTTGAGATTTCTTTTTCGAACTCCAAATCAGGGATAATTCTTTTCATTAGCATCAAACCTTACAAAATTAGCTGTTTTTATGCCTTGTGAAAAATCGACTTCCGGTTTTGCGAAAAATACTATCAACAAGTTATCCCCATTTTTTGGATTTTGGGCGCATGAGTCGTCTTGCTTATAAATTTTTGATAAGAATAACTGCTGTCATTTGGAAATTCGCACTTAAAAATGTATAATGAGTTCTTGTACAACACACAAATCCAATCCTATAAAAAAGAATGAGGCAACTTAAAATTATCAAGCAGGTTACAAACCGCGAATCAAAATCACTAGACAAATACCTACAAGACATCAGTAAAATAGACTTGATCACCGCCGACGAAGAAGTTGAGCTGGCGCGCAGAATCAAGGCCGGCGACCAAAAAGCCCTCGAAAAATTGACCAATGCCAACCTACGATTTGTGGTCTCGGTGGCCAAGCAATACCAAAACCAAGGCCTAAAACTGCCCGATTTGATCAATGAGGGCAACGTGGGGTTGGTAAAAGCGGCAAAACGTTTTGACGAGACACGGGGATTTAAGTTTATCTCTTATGCCGTTTGGTGGATCCGCCAATCCATCTTGCAGGCTTTGGCCGAACAATCGCGGGTGGTACGGCTGCCCTTGAACAAGATCGGCTCCATCAATAAAATCAAAAAGACCTTTTCTTATTTGGAGCAGGCACACGAAAGACCGCCCTCTGCAGAAGAAATCGCCAAAGAGCTTGACATGACCGTTACCGAGGTAAAACAGTCCATCAAAAATGCAGGAAGGCATGTTTCGATGGATGCGCCCCTAAAGGAAGGTGAGACCTCGAACCTGTACGATGTGTTGAATACCAGCGAGTCGCCCAGACCTGACAAAGATCTGATGCACCAGTCGTTGAACACTGAAATCAATAGGGCGTTGGATACATTGTCGCCTCGCGAGGCAGATGTGGTAAGGCTTTACTACGGAATCGGGGACCAACAGTCGATGACCCTCGAAGAAATTGGAAGTACCTTTGACCTGACCAGGGAGCGCGTCAGACAAATAAGGGAAAAAGCCATTCGAAAGTTGCGGCACAACTCGAAAAGCAAAATATTGAAGACCTATTTGGGCTAAGACCCAAGTTGCGAAAGCGGTTTGTTATCGCTTAAATCAGTTCAACTTGGCTATGTTATAGCCCATCAAAATATCGTTCAAGTCTTTGATAAAGGTCTGGTAAGCGGCGTTTTCGTTCTGTTGATTTTCCATGATTTGAGAATTTTTACACAGAGTTGGTTAGACTATAGGTAGTCTAATTCGGCCAATTCGTTAATGCTCAAAATTTCGTTCAGTTCTTGAAGAAAAGCGAGGTACTCCTCACCGTAGGTATCGTATAACATTGTAGGTCAATTTAAAATTCGGTACTGCTATTACAACGCTAAACTTAGAGCAAACCGTATGGCAGGGCAACAAAATGTGGTGAAGCATCATTTTTCTGTTGTAAAATGTCTAAAAATGTAGAAATGGCCGCCAGTATGTTAACATTTGTGCTGTAGCCGGTAACAAATGCCCCTCGACCATCTTCCCATTAATTCGATTAAACGGTTCTTTCCCCAGGTTTTTCAGCAATAACGCATAGGTAATAGCGTTCTATCCATAATGGATATCCACGGCTTAGAGGCCGTTTTACAGATCAGAAAACTATGAATACCCTACCCCGATCCTCTTTTATAAGGGCTGTGGCCTTACTTCTTACGGGTTTTATAATGGTATGCCCGGCAACAACGTTTGCACAAAAAGAAAATGCCAAAAATACCGAGGTAGTCTCGGCTACGCTGAACAGTTATGGTTTCAATGCAAAAAAAAGGAGTGATTTTACCATTGCAGGCCAAAAAGAGACCGTACAAAGAGGACTGACCATCATACATTTCAATTCACCTGTTACCTATGAATTCCGGACATTTGATACCTATGGCAGTGTAGAAGAACAAGCACAGGCACTCGATGTACTTGGCCAACTTCATGGTAATGGCGCCTATTTTGCCATCTTGGTTCACGATTCGGCCACAAAAGGAACATTCGGCCAATCAAAGGATCTAACAAAACTGGGACTCACAAAACTAAGTGTCTTAAAAGGCCGGCAAGCCTATGTTATGCACAATCTAGGCCAAGATGTCCATGAATGGGTTGATGACATTGGGGCGAGCGTTACAGTTGACATTCCTAAAAACATACAAGACGACAGAATCTACTTTCCGAAGGAAACATATGAATTCGAGCCCAGTGTAGACCGCTACATAGCCCATGCCGGAGGCGAGGTAAACGGCCATGCCTATACCAATACAAAAGAGGCCTTGGATCAAAACTATGCCAAGGGGTTCCGTCTTTTTGAGCTGGACATTATAAAAACATCCGATGGAAAGTTGGTGGCCGCACACGACTGGAACATGTGGTCGCGTTTTACCGAATACAAAGGGTCTTTACCCCCTAGCCTAGAGGAATTCAAAAAGCATACAATTTATGGTGATTACACCACTTTGGATATGCAGGGTATCAATGATTGGTTTGCCGCCCATCCTGATGCTATTTTGGTAACGGACAAGTTGAGTGACCCGATTGCCTTTGCAGAGAAGTTTGTGGATAAAGATCGTTTGATCATGGAGCTCTTTAGCCCCATGGCAATCGAAATAGCCACCAAAAATGGTATCAAGGCCATGATATCACAACGACCACTGTTGAAATTGAAAGGCGACAAACTAAACTTCTTGGCCGTGAACAACGTTCAGTACGCTGCCGTTTCAAGACGTATTATTGAACGGGAAAAGAAGTTGATGTTACAACTAAGGGATGCCGGCATAAAGGTATATGTCTACAATGTAAACTTTGACCCCGGCAAGGATGAACGATATGTCTATGAAAATGAACTCGGACTGGTTTATGGCATGTACGCCGACAAATGGGTTTTTGATCGACCAAAAGACCGGGCATCAAAGTAATCAACCAATCGGTCTTAAAACTTCACCTGATAGACCAACCCCGCGGTAACGCCCCAAAAGAAGTTGCCCAAATCGGAGGCCAATTCTTGCCTGCGAACCCCTAACCGCGCCCGGTAGATATTCGGGCCGTTCTTTCCAGTGAACTGGTATTCAAGGTTCAAACGCTGTGATTCAATAAAAAACAGGGTCTCTGCCAGCAACTGATCGTCTGCTATGATTTGGCGAAGTTCGGGTGACACGCCCATTCCTACGTTTACGCCTAAAAAATTCTCGGCATCTTTAAGGTACTTGCGCACCAATAGATTGCCCGAAACGCGTGTCAGGCCATCGGGCCTTGGGGTTATAAACGAACGCAGTGAAAAATAGTAGTTGCCCCGGTAGTGGCCCAAAGAGTTGGTAATGGCCTTGACCTCTCGGGTATTGGTGATAATGTAGCGCCCACCGGCAGAAAACTCAAAAGCGCCGGGCAGGTTTACATACAGATCGCCCCCCATTTTATGCCTGGGGTAGATGTCTGCATTCGAATGGCCATAGTTTAGATAGGCGTAGAAACGTTTCGAAAACTTCGGATAAAAGTCAATATCATACTGAACACCATGCTTGCCCAAACGATTGCTGTAGTTGATCTTTGGAATAATGCTTCCGGCCAAGGTCTTTCGTCTAAAAGAAATACTGGAGAAGACCTGGGGGTCAAATCGCTCGCTGAAAACGGTAAATGAATTGTTGATGCCTATTCTGTTCTGAAATTCTTCTGTATCGGCCGATGCTTCTGACCTGCCTTCGGCATCGGTAGTGGCTCTACCGGTTTCTTTGCCATTCTCAAGGGTGTTCTTCTTGTCTTTCTTCAGTGAATCAGCTTTGGCGTTGGTAATATCGGGGCCTTGGTTGTGCCATCCTTTCTCAGGGTACTTCTTGTTCGTTATTCGCTCTAAGGCCAAGTTTTTCAAACGTTCGATTTCATTATCATCTTTTAAGTAATACAGGGCCTTATTGGCAAGCCCCAGGGCCGTGGCATCTTCTTTTGCATACAGCTCGTTCTTGATGGCCGAAATCCAAACATCCCTATCGGTTCTCTCTTCGGATGTTATTTTGTTGAAGTGCTTTCTTGCCTCATCGTACTTTCCGCTCCAGCTAAAGGTGCTGGCCAATAGCGAACGGGCCTGTATGTCATCGGGGGTCTTGGACAATATTTTCAGCAGAAGGTCTTTTGCAGAGGTGTGGTCGCCCTCAAAAGCCATCTGATGCGCTTGGGCAACATCCGGTTTTTTGGGGCCATTGTAGGCCAGCTCTTGGCCCCATCCGTAAAAACAGGCCATACCAAGAATACAAGTATATATTGTTTTGCTCAACCTCATTGCTCTAGTGATGCCACGACATCTTTGCCTTTTGGGCGTTCAGATTTGTTCACAAGTGAAATCCCTGCCTTTCTTGCCTCTCGCTTGGCACGTGCTATTTTATCGGCAATGACATCGGCACTCGAACTGTTTCGCTGCACAAGTTCTATGAGTTCAAGGGCTTCATGATGTCTGCCATCCCAGAAGTAGACATCGAACAAAGCAGAATAAGAGTCGATGTAATCAGGGTTTATCTTAATGCATTCTTGCAATATCTCAATGGCGGTATCGCGGTTGCCACGCCATGCATTGACCCGCCCCATCAAAATCTTTGTGTCGATATGCCTTGGCCTTTCAGAGAGTATATAGCGGCACAACAATAGCGCCTTGTCATATTCTTTGTCAAAGGCAAGGTCTCGGGCAATCGAAAAGAACTTGTCAGAATTATACCCGTTGTAAAGACTGTTGATCCAAACCATTTCGCTATCGGTAAATTTTTCTTTTTTGATGGTGAAAATGGCCAGACTATCAGGTATTATCTTATCGTTGGTGGTCACATAGGCGTTCAACGATTTAAAGTTCTGTAGCTTTTTTTCGAGGTCTGAACCGCCAAATGTACTGCCCAGAACCATATTCTCGTCAATGGTATATACCGCCCCATCAGAATACAGCTTTTCACCACTGATATATTCCTTCAATTCGTTTTTATTGCGCATGAGCGGAATGTCTTTTATTGACCTGAAGCTGGCATTTGTATCGAGTGCATCGCCCATCCATGCTACTTTTTTCGGCATTTTGAGCTCGTATTTACCTTCGAGCAGGGCCATTAACGTGGGGGGTACATCAAAATGGGAAGAAATCGCGCTGATCTTCTTTGGGTTCTTCAACATCGGGCTATAAATCATCAAGGGCACATGAAAACGGCTCAGATTGTTTCGCTGTGGAATGGGTATCAGCCTGTGGTCTCCCGTTACAATGAAAATCGTATTCTCATAGCCGGGTTGTTTTTTGTATTCCTCAAAGAAATATTTTAGCGCATCATCAGTATATAAAAGTGTGGCAAAAACGTTGTCGTTCTTTTTAATGACCCTCTTGACAGCTCCCTCCAACTGCGCCTTTTCCAATAACTGCGCTACTCTTTTCTCATAATAATCCTGACGGGGAGGAATAAATGGTTCATGGTTGCTGATGGTCATATAGACTTCAAGTCTTGGCTGCTCTTCCTCACGGTTCATACGCATACTCTTTTTAAAGAGTTCCTTATCAGGATACCCCCATGAGAAGCCCTTGTTTTCTTCCTGCATTTCATATTCTTCGCCAAAACTCGATTTGTCGATAATTTGGTCAACATTCTCGCTGATCAAATAACTATCAACGTTATCAAATGAACTGTTGGTGCCTTGGTAAAAAGCGGTGAGATATCCGTTGTTCTTCAAAATGCTGAACAATGTCAGTTTGTTCGGATATTTTTCGAGCTCCATAAACCCACTCTTACCAAAGGGCAATGAGCCGGTAAGGGCCGGAAGCACCCCGAACGTTCGCCCCGTGGTGCTCAAGCAGTTCTCCCAATAGAGCGATTTTTTTGAAAGGGAATCCAAAAAGGGTGTAAAACCACCATATTCGGCACCTTCGCCCATAAAATCTCGGCCCAGCCCCTCTACAATGACCATAACGATATTGGGCTTTTCCTCCTTCAATTCAAAGTATTCGCCCAACACGTTCTTGGTATGCCCCGATTTTATCAAGGGGTATTCGACATCTGCCTTGTACGAGGTGTCTTCTGTTGAGGTGTTATAAAGGTTTATGGCCAGGTACTGCGTCTTACTTTGGTTAATGGGTTTTCCATCCAAAAAGAGGGTTGAAATAAAAAGACTGAAAAGAATAATGGTAAATGGGTACATTTTACCGATATGGTGGTAGTACTTCGAGGTAAGTCTGTACAGGCCAAAAAAGGTGGCTATAATGACCGCCAGACCTACAAAAGGCACTATCGATATACCGCCCGAATTGCTGATGGTCTCTTTGATATCGGCAAGACTATAGCCCAACAGGTCAGAACCCAAGGGCACCAATGCGGTACAGTAGTAGGTAATCAGCAGGGCCTCTACGATCAACAACAGTACAAGCAGCACAACTATAAGCACAAAGCCATAGCGTGGCCTTAGATTCTCCCAAAAATTAAAGGGAAATATCAGTATTATGGCCACTAACGATGCAAAACCCATTTGATGGGCAACCGCGATAAAAAAGCTGGAACTGAAAACACCTTCAACCACACCCTTGAAATAGAGCGTGGTATATTGAAACACAGACAACAGCATCAGGCACAGAAAGAATGCGATGATCAATCTGGTGTAATGCATTAGCGAGTATCTATCACGTTGGCTCGTGTTCATCTTATTGCATTAAGTTGCTTTGGCAAATCCCTTTCGAACCTGGGTACCCCAACCCGATTGTACCCTGAACAGTTTTTTTAGATTTCCCCGAACCGACGACATGACCACGATGGGCCGAAAAACAAACGGCTCTATGATAGCGCAGAGCATCAAGGTGAGGATGTCTTTGGTCTTTTTATACTCGTTGTAGGTATAGACATCCCATAGAATGGCGTAGAACGAAAACATGATGGAGAACATGTAAATGGTCACCGTAATCGCCAGAAAAAAGTCCCAGTTGAGAATATTGAGGTACCAAAACAGCATTATGGTCAGAAACCCGAAAAATTCCAGCAAGGGCGAAAGCCATTCGTAAAAGAACCAGTAGGGATAGCTCAAAAGGCCCAACCTGCCAAACTTTGAGTTGAAAAACATGTCTTTGTGCTTGTACAGGGTCTCAAGGTTGCCCCGGGCCCAACGATCACGCTGGTTTACCAATATCTTGAGATCTTCCGGCACCTCGGTCCAACACAGTGAATCAGGTATATACTCAATGGTATACGGTTCGCGCCGCTCATGCATATAGCGGCGCATTCTGAAAACGATTTCCATATCTTCCCCAACGGTGCCCGTATCATAGCCCCCCACGGCCAGGGCTATCTCCCTATCAAAAAAACCGAAGGCGCCTGAAATGATCAAAAGGCTATCGATGCGGCCCCATGCCATACGGCCCAACAAAAAAGATCGGGTATATTCCAAAAGCTGAAATTTGGCCAACCAGCTCTTTGGAAGCCTTATTTCTTCCAAAGTGCCACCTGAAATCTTACATGAATTGGCAATTCTGATAACACCGCCCACCGCGATCACACGTTTTTTGGTTCGCTGAAAGAAGCTCTTTACCACATGCAGCAGTGCATCGGGCAGCAACAGGCAATCTACATCGATACACCCCACATACCTGTTTTCAGATAGCCGCATACCCGTATTTAGGGCATCTGATTTGCCCCCGTTCTCTTTATCGATCACAACCAATTTCGAAAAAGCACGGTGCTTAGACTTGTAAATACCACGAATGGGCTTTGATTGCCAGTTCGGGTCTATTTTCCTCTCTATTTTTTCAAGGTCGTAGGCAGCTATCAACTTCTTAAGGGTATCATCTTTACTGCCATCGTTCACTACCATCACCTCGTAATTGACATATTTCAGCGATAACAGCGAGCGAACGTTTTCTACAATGGTCAATTCTTCATTGTACGCTGGTGCGATGATCGTGATACCCGGGGCCAATGGCGAGGCCATTACTTTGGAGAGGTCGCCAAAACTGTTCTTGTTCCTGTAGTGGATGGCATTTCTGGTGGACAGGTAACCCATTATGCAGAACATGCTAAAAAGCACCACCGTAAACACCAAAAAGGTGATATTGATGTACTTTAACAATACCTCAAAAAGGGTGCTGTCCATCATTTTTTAGACATGTTTCGTTCTACTTGCGAGCTATTACCGTACAGATAAAACTCCTCTGACAATTCAAAATTGAGCCCTTCTTCATGATCATTTGCGCCCTTTATGCCCAACTCGTCATAAAGAAAACAGAGCTCAAGGGGCAAGAGTTCGTCATCGGCCTCATTAGTTTCCCCGGTTTTAGGGTTCTGTTCGAGAGGAGCCTTTTCCGTATGGTTATCCTGTACCATTTCGGGTTGTTCTGCCGGCTCTTGGGTTGCCATTTCCGAAACCGCCTCCTCATCGCTTGTCAATTTTTGCAGTAATTGTTCTTTTGCCCTACCCGCACGCTGCGCCACCCTTACATCTTGGTCATGAGTAAGTTTTTCAAGCAAGGCCAGCTCGCGTTCGTCGCCCACATCGGCAATTTCTTCCAACAGTGCCAATTTGGGGGCTGTGCCATCGGCATACTCAAAAAGTGGGTAAAAAATACTGTCTTTGGCCTCGACCAAAAGTTCGTCTACATTATACGATGGCTCTGAAGATGGGGTATTTGCAATGTCGGATCGGGTCTTCAATTTTTTCAACATCTTGAAAATACGGAAGCCCGATTCGGGGTTGTTCTGTTGTTTCATCAAATCCTCCAAAACGGGAATATCCCTGTCAGAGCCTGATATTTCCAGGCTCTCAATAAGCTTTTCCTGTTCTGGGGGCGAGAGTTTTTGGTATTCTTCTGAAAATTTTGGTTGAAGGGCATTGCTATCATCTGTCTGCTCCTGGTTGGAATCGGGATTAACCAGCCCAAGGTGGCCATTGAATACCTCATCCATTTCTTCTTCAAGTGGCCCAAATTCATATTCCTTTTCCATTTCAGCCTCCTGTTCGCCTGCTGACGCTTCTAAATGGTCTTCAGCATGAATAGCATCGTCTGCCAGCGAAATGGTCTTGGGGTCAACCTCATAGACGTCGATGCTCTCGAAATACGTTTCGTTGCCGGCCACCAAATCATCTTCTGGGGGTGTTTCTTTATCGTGAACGGTTACAGGGGCCGAATCTGAAACGGTTTTCGCGTTCGCCAATTCAATGTCGATGGAATCCTTTTTGTCTTTTTTGAAACGCGACATGATATCTTTGGTCGGAATTATGGTATCAGGGGCCAAATCGTTGATGGCAGTCAGTGCCTTTGTGCGCACCATAAAAGAAGGTTCTTGTTTTTCTACCTTAAGAAGAAATTCGATGTCGTTTTTGCTCCCCAACGTTGAAATGGCTTCAAGAATCTCGATCTTGACCATTTCATTGCAGCTCCAAAACACCTTTTTTAAAGGATCGATAGCCCTAAGAATACAGAACTCTTTGATGCACCGAATGGCCTCTGTCTTAACTTGGTCATCTTTGTGCTTTATAAGTTCAACAATTGATTTTGCCGCATCGTTCTGGTTGTAATGGCGCATCAACCGAAGTGAAAAAAGCACCACATCACGATTGGGCGAGATCAACCAAGTGGCAAATTGCGGTGGCCTAAAATTTTCCATCTCCCTGAGTTCTTCCATGATTTTGAGCTGTTGCCACTCAGAAATGCTATATCGGGTGGTATCCAATAAATGGCTGATGCCCTCTGGTTTCAAAGAAACGGTGGCTATTTCGGCCTGCTTTCGTATTATGCCCCTTCTGTCGTTCAAAAACTTGGTAATAAAGGGGTAGGCATCGATCCGCTGCATTTCGGTCAGCTCCAAAATTCCTGATGAGACCACCTCCCATCGCCAACTTTTCAACTTTTGGAACGCATCGAGGTGCAACCCCAATTCTGCATAAAGTCGGTGCAGTTTTTTCTTGGTTTCGCCCGAGACGTCCTTTTCAAGGTCCATCAATATCTCGGTGAGTATTTTTCGAAAGGATTTGTTTTTGAGTTCCCCCCTGATCTCAATTTTCAACTGTACATAACTCTTTTGTTCTTCGATGGGGCCATGGTGGTCATGAAAGAGAAAGTTGCTGATAACGGGTGCCAACTTTTTCTTCTTCTCTGAAAGCCTTTTTGAATGGAAGGAAATTTTGCGTTTAAAAAAGAATATGAACGCAAAATACACCACTCCCAGTATCGTGAACATGGCTGTAAGATCCCAAAGTAGGTCGGTATGTATGGTCGGGACGTTGATAGGTTTGGTTATTTGGTTTTTACTATGTTTTACTCACGGTATTCAATGCCCTTGATACCCTGACCAAAAGTTCAGACGGGCTTATGGGCTTTGACAGAAAATCGGTGGCCCCCAATTCAAAGGCATTCAAGATGTTTTCATCATTGGAGGCCGAAGAGATCAATATGATCGGTAGCTTTGAGTTTACCTCATTGCGAACATGGTCAACCAGCTCTATACCCGAGAAATAGGGCATCATAATGTCACTGATGATAATGTCTGGCAAGGCCTGCGTCAAAGACTCCTTTACTTCCAAGCCGTTTTCAAGCACATTGACCTCATACCCCTCTTTCTCAAGCCAGAATTGGAGCAGCGAGGCCAACATTTGGTCATCTTCCGCCAATAAGATTTTTCTTCCTTTCAATTTCTGGGTCTATTGTTATTGGTTTTTCATTTTGTCACATTCTCGGTCAATCTGCTTTTCCAATCGCGAGTATTCGTCAATGAAATGGTTGTACAGAAAGTTTAGGTGTTTAAGGTCTTTGCCGGTTTTGCTCTCCAAATCGATCTGTTCCACGATTTGCAGTAGCCCATGGGCCTTCATCATTTTAATGCCCGACTTCATCTTGTGGCAGGCAAAGGCAAGACCCTTCATATCCTCGTTGGTGAGGTGTGCCTTCAAGTTGCCGATAAATTCTAGAACGTTCTGTTTGAACAGGCGTATCAGTTCTTCGAGCAATGCCACCTGCCCCATACATTCGGTGAGCAAGTTTTTGATGTCAAATGGTTGTTCAGCGTTCTTTAGCTGTGATTCAAATTGTTGAATGGTGATCTTTGTAGCCATAACTATCCTATTTTAGATGTACCATACCGACCTATACGGCCTTGATGGTAGCTTTAATTGTTTTTGACACCTGTTGCAAGCGCTCCACAAGGGCCTCTTGCCAAGGGTCGAGTTTTGAGTCTTTTAATTCTGCCATAACCCTTTCCAACTCCGACCAGCTAGCTGATAGGTCCGTCCTGTCAGGTTCTGACATTACTTTACTGTCCGATATACCATAGGCACGATTGACCTGAACGGAGGGTGTGTCACATTCGGCCTCCAACGGGCCGAATATGTTTTTGTGAAGCCGTTCTTCGAGGGCCGAATAGTGCTGTTTGAGTTTCAGTGCTTCGGCTATTTTCAATTCTTCGAAAGAGTAGTTGTCCAGTGCGGTTCCTAATCTATCCAAGTGGTTAAGTAGCTGCATCATCAATTTCGTCGTCTGGTTATTGTGTTCGGCCAATAGTTAAGTTATTTTTGGCCGTTCCCTAAAAAACTGGTTTTTATGATGTTAAAACTGGTCATTTAACCTAGCCTGGGCAATTAATTGTTACGTGGTTTCCCGTTTTTGTTGTCAATTCGCTTTATTTGTAGGTGTAAAAATTATTTCCATGAGAATTTATACCCTTTTCACCTTTTGCTGCCTTTTACTGTCATGCGGCCAAAAGCAAGAAAAATCAACCGAAAATCTTGAAGAAAAAGCCAAGGCAATACACGACAGAGTGATCACAGTGGATACGCACATCGATATCAACGTCAAGAATTTTACCGATAGTGTTAACTACACCCAGCGCCTGCAGACACAGGTCGATTTGCCAAAGATGAAAGAAGGGGGGCTCGATGTTGGCTGGTTCATTGTCTACACAGGTCAAGATTCATTGAATGCCGAGGGATACGCCAAAGCGGCGGCCAATGCCGAGGCCAAGTTTCGGGCAATTCACCGGCTTTGCGAAGAATTTGCCCCAGACCAAATAGGTTTGGCACTGAACTCAGATGACGTTAGAAGAATCGTTGGCGAAGGCAAGCTAGTGGCCATGATAGGAGTGGAAAACGCCTACCCCATTGGTGAAGACCTTTCCAATTTTGAGAAATACCATGAGTGGGGTGCGCGATATATCTCATTGTCACATAATGGACATAGCCAATTTTGCGATTCGAATACTGGGGAAGAAAATGACGAATGGTTATATAATGGTTTAAGTGAGCTGGGTAAAGAGGCTGTATTTGAGATGAATAGACTAGGAATGATGATTGATGTCTCGCATCCATCAAAAGAATCCATGAAGCAGATGGTCGCCCTATCGAAAGCCCCTATCATCGCCTCACACTCATCGGCACGGGCCCTTTGCGACCATAGCAGAAATCTCGATGACGAACAATTACTGCTGCTGAAAGAGAATGGCGGCGTGGTGCAAACCGTGGCATTTAGCGCCTACCTCAGCACTGAAAAGCACAAAGCCAGGGCTGCCTATATGAAAGAAGTGTACCAAAAGGTGGCTGATTCTCTGGGCATTGAATGGTACGACCGATCACAATTTCGCGAGTTGACCGATGCTCAAAAAGCGACCTTCATAGAAAACTACCCCAAGGTATTGAACATTTCCAAAGAGTTGGTGGCCGATGATCCCAAGGCTCCTGAAGCGGTCAACGTTTCAGATTTTGTGGACCATATCGATTACATGGTAGACCTTATCGGCATTGACCACGTGGGCATAAGTTCAGACTTTGACGGCGGTGGCGGCATCGAAGGCTGGTCAGATGCCTCAGAAACCTTCAACGTGACCTTAGAGCTTGTAAAAAGAGGATATACAGAAGAAGAAATCGCCAAACTTTGGGGAGGTAACTTGCTGCGGGTACTTGACGAGGTACAGTCTGTGGCGAAAGAACTCCAGGCAAACTAGTTTTCCTTATCGGCCAAGCGCTCTTCTACGTACTCTATCTTTGTTTTGCCATGCGGGGCGGGTTTGCCGTTTTCATCGAGGTTCACCAGAATAATGTTATCAACGGTCAAAATGGTCTCTAGGGTCATTTTGTTCCGTACCTCACAATTGAGGGTGAGCGAAGACTTTCCAAATTTGACCACTTCAATGCCCAACTCCACAATATCGCCCTCAACGGCAGAGCTCATAAAATTGATCTCAGACATGTATTTGGTGACAACACGTTTATTTTCGAGCTGTATAATGGCATAAATAACAGCTTCTTCGTCTATCCATGACAAGACACGCCCCCCGAACAAGGTGCCATTGGCGTTGAGGTCTTCGGGCTTTACCCACTTTCTTGAGTGAAATCTCATAGCGAACGGTTTGAGCGCAAAGGTACGGGCAAATCGCCACGTGGAGAAAGCTTTGTATGCTTTTGCGGGAATTATTGCCGATTGGAAAACTTTGTTAAGCTTTAAATAAAGTTTTCTTAATTCTTTGGGAGAGAATTCGATAAAAAAATAAATTGAGACTTCATCAATCATCAAACAACCGTCAATGCAAACTTCTGTCCGTTATTACTCAGACCCAAGTTTTACCGTTTTCAATGTTCCCCTGTGGAGGGCCAAATGCTATAGATTCCTATCGGTAAACGTCTGGGGCGCCTTGCCCAGTCCGTGGCAACGAAGCCTTTCAAAGGCGTACACCAGACTTTATTCGCAGCCCTTTTCAAGGCACATTATTCCTCCTTATTTAAAATGGCATTACAACGACAGATACTACCTTTCTAAGTTCAAGCCCCCCAACGGGGGCACAACATATAGGAATTTTCAAGATTTCTTTACCCGCGAGTTCAGGTCGCTGCCCAAAAATAACAGCGCGTGGGTGTGGCCTTGCGAGGGCTTATTATGCGATGTTGGAAAAATAGGGGCGCTCGGTATGGCCCAAGTAAAAAACGATCGCAGAAATTTACATACCATATTTGGGGTTAAAAAGGATGATATTCCAGAAGATTATACCTTCAGCAATGTTTTTCTGCACAACAAAAACTACCATCGCATCCATTCGCCCACTGATGGCACCATCACGCGAATACAACACGTGCCCGGTGACCTGATAGTACTAAGGCCGTGGATATACAAACAAAACCCATCGCTGCCTGCTTTTAGAAACGAGCGCTATAACATAGACATTACCGATAGTTCGGGTAAAAAATGGCACCTATCAATTGTGGGCGGTCCTGCGGTGGGATCCATCGAACTTGGCATGAATATCGCCCTAGGGGCCAAGGTCAGAAAACTGCAAGAGATTTCAGTGTTCTATCTTGGCTCAACCTGTTGTATGGCTGCGCCCTTGGCGCCCAGGTTCCATCAAAAAAATGCTTTTGTCGAGGTAGGTGCGAGTTACTGAAAGAGTTTCGGGGGCTTACTGTCCAACGCTTTGGGTATCTGCAAATTGGTTTCCAGTGCTTTATTGCAGTTGTCGATAAAATAGGCCGCCAACAGGGGCGACTCCAACTCAAGGTTCTGGTGCACAAAAAAATGTACATTGCGCAGCCCCTGTCTTTTCCAAACCGACAACCGCTCTACCCAATCATCAAGCCGTTTGTAATCTGATTCATGGTTGGCCCCGACATAGCGCACAAAGGCCTCGTTATTGGTTAGCCTCATGTGCAACAAATCTCTTCTGCCTGCGGTATCGACCAGAATATTGGCAATATTGTTTTCTTCCAGAAGGTGGTAGAGTTCTTGTGATACCTGCTTATCGTTGAACCAATCGGTGTGCCTGAACTCCATGGCGAGGGCAAATTCTTTGGGCCAATATTCGACAAAGCGCACTACCCTGTCAAAATCTTTTGGTGAAAAATTATTGTGCATCTGTAAAAAGATGGTGCCCAGCTTTTCTTTTAGCAACGAGGTAACTTCGAGATATCGGTCGACCGTGTCGTAAATACGCTCGTTGAGCCTTCTCAGATGGCTTATCTCATTGGTGATCTTGGGAAAGAACTTGAAATGGGCCGGGGTTCTATCGTACCATTTCCGGTACTGTTCCGCAGGAAAAATGCGATAGAAAGTAGCGTTCAGCTCTATACAGTTGAACTGGCTCGAATAATAGGTCAGTTCATCTTTAGTGCCCCTGGGATAGAAATTCTTCAGGTCTTGTCGATTCCATTTGGCACAACCGACATAAAGCCGAAAAGGCTCTTCGGTAGTGGTCTTCTTCAACAAAGCTTCCGTCATAGGGTCATCGGGCGGAAGGGTGAAGTCAACCAATTCTGGGTGGTCTACTTTGCCAAATTTCATTTCGTTCTTTTATCCTCGGTACATACTTGATAAAAATAGCCATAAAAGCCCTATTTCATGCCAAGTAAGTGGTTTTTATTGGATACCTTGTAACATATTTCACTTACTTGGTACTAACAAGTTAATTCAAATTAAAATCTCTGAAAATGAAAACGATTAAAACAATTATTGCTGTGGTTGCAATGGCATTGATGGCGCCGGTGCAAGCACAAACTGCCGATGAGATCATCGCTACCTACTTTGAAAATATTGGCGGGTTGGAAAACTTCAAAAGTCTCGAGGGCATGAAGCTTGAGGGCAAGGGCAGCCAACAGGGCTTTGAGTTCCCCATTAAGGTGGTGCAGCTAAAAGACGGCCGACAAATGTTCTCGTTCACCTTTCAAGGAAAGGAAATAAAACAAGGTGTCTATGATGGCGAGGTGCTTTGGAACACCAACTTCATGACCATGAAGGCTGAAAAAAGTGATGCCGAACAAACGGCCAACTTCAAATTGAACACCAACGATTTTCCTGATTCCTTTGTCGATTACAAAGACAAGGGCTATACCGTTGAATTGCTCGGCAAAGAAACCATGGATGGTGCCGAGACGTTTAAGGTCAAATTGGTGAAAGAGCCCATTACAGTTGATGGGGTAAAAGAAGATGATATCTCTTTCTACTACTTTGATACCGAAAACTACGTGCCCATAGCAGTGGAATCTGTTGTGCGGGAAGGCCCTGCGAAAGGCAAGATGGCCAAGACCGTTATGAGCGACTACCAAGAGGTCGATGGTTTGTATTTCCCGTTTTCGACTTCCCAATATGTTGACGGCAACCTGATGTTCACCATGACCGTAGATAGCATTGAGCTAAATCCGACCGTTGATGATGCTGAATTTGCCTTTCCCGAAGAAATGGCAGAAGACAAAAAATAGAATCCTTCAAGCAACATCAACAAAACAAGCATGAAAGTAAAAATTCTGGGCACCCTGGCGCTATTGTTCGCCGGGGGGCTTTCGCTACAGGCGCAGCAGACCCTTGCCGATATCAAGGGAAAAGAGCTATTCGGTGACCTCAAGGCCCGACACATTGGGCCCGCCCTAATGAGCGGCCGTATCAACGACATGGAGGCACACCCGACCAACAAACGCATCATCTATGCCGGAACGGCGGGCGGCGGCGTTTGGAAATCGAACGATGCAGGCACTACCTTCAACCCCATTTTTGATGAATATTGCCAATCTATCGGGGCAGTTGAACTAGACCCCAACGATCCAGACAATACCATTTATGTTGGCACTGGCGAAACATGGACCCGAAACAGTGTCTCCGTTGGTGACGGACTCTATAGATCGGTGGATGGTGGGTCTAACTGGCAAAAAATAGGTTTTGAAAATTCAGAGCGTATCGCCAACATCATCGTCAACCCTAAGAATTCACAGGAAATTTATGTGGGTGTGCTAGGGGCCCTTTGGGGCGACAGTGAGGAACGGGGGGTTTTCAAAACCACCGATGGGGGTGAAACTTGGCAAAAGCTGTTGTACACAAACCCAAAGACCGGCTGTGCCGATTTGGCAATGGATCCCCAAAACCCCAACGTACTCTATGCCTCAATGTGGGAGTTCAGACGCACCGGGTGGTCTTTTGAATCTGGTGGTGCCAATAGTGCGCTCTACAAGACCACAGATGGCGGCAAGACTTGGAACAAGATCCATAACGGTTTTCCAGAGGGGCAATTGGGGCGTTTGGCCATCGCCGTGGCGCCCACTGACCCAAATGTACTCTACACCGTGATCGAGGCCGAAAAAGATGAACGGAAAGGGCTCTACCGAAGTGATGATGCCGGGCAGTCATGGAAACAGCTGAACAACGATTTTGGCATTACCGTGCGCCCCTTTTATTTTTCAAGGATCGTCGTAGATCCCAAAAATGAGGATGTCGTTGTAAAAGGTGGACTCAGCGGGTCTATCTCGCGTGATGGCGGAAAGACCTTCAAGAACCTTGGCAATATGCACTCAGATATTCACGACATGGTCTTCAGCATCAATGACTCGGATATCATGTACGTGGGAACCGATGGCGGTGTATACCGTAGCTGGGATGGGGGCACCACTATGGAAATAGTGCCCAACCTGCCCTTATCACAGTTTTACCATATCAGTGTTGACGATGCCGAGCCTTACAATGTTTACGGAGGGTTACAAGACAACGGCTCGTGGTACGGGCCTTCTTCCTCACCCGGTGGGGTCGAGGCAAGGGATTGGAACTCGGTTGGCCAAGGCGATGGATTCCGGGTATTGAAACATCCCACCAAAAACATCATTTATTCTGAAATGCAGGGGGCCGAGAATGTTTGGCGCATTGATGTGGACAACAATTTGATCAAGACCATACAACCATTGCCCACCTCAGACGACCAAAAGCTTCGCTTTAACTGGAATGCCCCTATGGCAGTCAGCATGCACCAACCCGACCGTTTCTATATGGGAAGCCAGTATTTGCACAAATCTGAGGATATGGGCGATACATGGCAGATTATCTCGCCCGATCTGACCACCAACGACCCGGCAAAGCAAAACCAAGAAGACTCCGGCGGACTGTCAAAAGACAATTCAGGGGCCGAAAACCATACGACCATCTTTACCATAGCCGAATCGCCCTTTGATGAGAACATCATTTGGGTCGGTACCGACGATGGCAACGTACAGGTTACACAAGATGGTGGAAAAACATGGGCCAACACGGTTGAAAACATACCCGGCTTACCCAAAAACACCTGGTGCTACCACATCGAGGCCAGCTCATTTGACAAGGGAACCGCCTATGCCGTGTTTGATGGGCATACACAGAACGACCAGACCCCCTATGCCTATAAGACGACAGATTTCGGTAAGACGTGGACGAACATCATTTCCGATGATGTGGTAGGCTTTGTCAGGAATATCCAAGAAGATTACGTGAACCCTGATCTGTTGTTTTTGGGCACTGAGTTCGGACTTTATATTACCTTGGATGGTGGCCAAAGCTGGAAAAAGTTTACCAACAACATGCCCGCAGTGGCCGTTCATTTCATTGACCTACAAAAACGCACCAATGATTTGGTAATGGGCACCCATGGCCGGGGCGTCATTATAATTGACGATATTTCCCCGTTACGTGAAATCAATGAAGAGGTGCTCAACAAAAATGTCCACTTCTTTGAAACGCCCCCCACTGTCATTGACGAAACCAGTAATTTTTCAGGAAATTTCGGCACCGAGACCGAATTTGTAGGGCCTAATCGTTCAAAAAATGTCAGGCTGACCTATTTCTTGAAGAAAAGGCACACTTTTGGCAAAATGGCCATGGAAATAAAGAACGACCAAGGTGAAACGGTTGCCACGCTGACACCGGGTAAATCGAAGGGCATCAATATTGTCGAGTGGAACTACCGCCTCAAGCAACCAAAGATTGCCACGGGAAAAACGTTCAGTTTTGGTGGATTCACCACTCCTTCCGCACCTGCCGGCATGTACACGGCTGTAATGACCAAGGGCAAGGAAACCTATGAACATCCCTTCACGTTGGTCTATGATGAGGACACCGGACTAACAGACCAAGAAAGGGAGCTAAAGAACAGTACCACTATGCGCCTGTACGATATGACCCAAGAATTGGCCTATCTGGTCTACGAATTGGATGCCCTGTTGGCCAACGCAGAAGAAAACAATGATTCAAAAACAGCGGAAAAACTAAACTCGCTCAAAGAAACATTGGTCATCACCACCGGCGATAATTATGTAGGTTCGGCCGAGCCCCAATTGCGTGAAAAGATGGCCAACCTATACAGCAAAGTAGCGGCAAGTTATGATGCCCCGACGGCAGATGACCTTCAGAACCTGAAGGTGATCTCGGAGCGATTCGAAAAGGCCAAGCATGATTTTTCAAAGTTAAAAACGAAGTATTTGAAAAAGCAAACCCTTGAATTAAAGACCTTTGAAGAATTTTTAGACAGTAAATAGAAGGCTGGAACCCAACTATCAAAAGGCCACCTTTTACAGGTGGCCTTTTTGTTTATAACCCCGTTGAAAAATAATCGGGTAGCACAAAATCGAAAAAACTTGATTCAGTACTTTTAATAAAACCTTTCATCATGGATTCACGATCCAAAAGCCTCTTGGCCGTTCGGCCAGGGATAAAAACCTCAAGGTGCTACGAAAACATGGGTGATGAAGAGCGTTTTCAAAACGAAACGCTACGGCCCGTTATCAAGTTTCAGAACCCTCTTCTTGTTGAGATGTTCAAGAACTATGTCAACAAGCACAAGGGTGCCTTCTACGAGCTGTCAAATGAAAAGCAGCTGCATTTTATTGAAAATGCCATTCAAAAAGACATCAAGTTCAGAAATGCGCTGAAAGGAATGGTCATTGGGCAATTTACCGTTGAAGAATACCTTGGGTATATCAAAAATTCCTCAGCCTTGAACAAACGTATGATGAACATGGTCATCGAACGTTTAAAAGACCAAGTACAGCTTTTGCAGCAAGAAGTGCTAGTTGAGCAATGATTCACCGTTCAGGTTGGTGGTCAAGATATCGCTCATAAGGTCAAAGTATGGCCTAATGGCGCGGTAAGAGGCATCCACTTCATCTAAAAAGGTAAGCGACAACACCTCGCTGTCGGTAAAGTTTCTGACAAAGATGAACTGTTTCTTGCGTATGAGATCAATGTTCTGATGTTCTTTATCAAAGCCTTTGGGAGCTGTTTTCACTTCATCGCCCTCAAGATTGCCCCATATTCTTTTGAGGGAATCTGCATTGATGACCTGGCGAAAGGGTTCGGCATCTGTTTCAAACTCTTTGCGTATTCTAAAAAGGTCTTCTTTGTTGGGCTGCCAAAAACCCACGGCAGCAAAGCTTTCCCCAGGTTTCAGCCGTAAATAGTACCCACCCCGCAAATGGGCCCCCAGTCGTGAAAAAGAACCGGCAAAGTGTGCCTTGTAAGGGGTCTTGTCAGCCGAAAACCGGACATCACGATAAATCCGGAACATTTTCAGCTTCTCGATATCATCGTGCTGGTTTAGGCGCTCCATGAGCGTTTGGTAAAATTCCTTGACCGCTTTCTCGTGTTTCTTAAAAGTGGATTTGTGCCCGGCAAACCATTCACGGTTGTTGTTCTTGGCCAATTCTTTCAAAAAATCGAAGCACTCTTTTGTAATCGTTGTATTCTCCACAGTAAATTTTGAATGTGTTATTTTTTAGCTAAAGTTAGCCCTTTTCCCTAGAAACTCTGGGCAATATGGCTACTTTTAAAAAAACGTTTCAGATGATGGACAAGCAATCAATCATTTTAGAATTGAAGAAACACAAAAAACAACCCTATTTAGACTATAGGTTAAAAAGAAAGACCGAATTGTTTACCGATAAACTCTTCTATACCCTTTTTGACATCAAGACCCCGGTCGAAGAAAATTTGCCCATACTCGAGTCGATGTTCGACGAACTGGTCACATTGGCCTGTTGGGAGGTTGAGAAGCCATGCAGCAAAATTTGGGAGCGCTATGTGCAACAACTCCCTGAAACCCTTGAAAAATTGAACATGGATGCCGAGGCCATCGTAAGCGGTGACCCTGCCTCTTTGTCCATAGAAGAGGTCTATATGGCCTATCCGGGTTTCTACGCCATTGCCATCTACCGCTTGGCCCACATACTCTACCAAGAAGGGTTTCCACTGGTACCACGTTTAATGACCGAGTATGCGCACCGTCAGACCGGCGTTGATATCAATCCCGGGGCACAGATAGGCAAGTCTTTCTTTATCGACCATGCCACGGGGGTGGTCATTGGCGAGACTGCCATCATCAAAGACAATGTAAAGATTTACCAAGGGGTAACCTTGGGTGCACTGTATGTTTCCAAGAGTCTTAAAAAGACCAAAAGACACCCGACCATAGAATCGAATGTGACCATTTATGCAAATGCCACCATTTTGGGCGGCGATACGGTCATCGGCGAGAACTCGATCATCGGTGGCAATGCTTGGTTGACATCGTCGGTACCGCCCAATTCCACTGTTTTCCACACTCCTGAAATCAAGATTAAAACTGCATCCGATGCCTAAATCAGTACTTGACCTTATCGGCAACACACCCTTGGTTGCGTCGAAGGTGCTGAACACCAACAAAAATGTTACGCTATATTTCAAGTTGGAAGGACAAAATCCCGGTGGTAGCGTCAAAGACCGGCCTGCCTACAATATGATCAAGCAGGGGCTCGAACGTGGCGATTTTGACAAAAAAACCAAACTGATCGAGGCCACCAGCGGCAATACCGGTATTGCACTCGCTATGGTTGCGCGCCTCTACGGATTGAACATTGAATTGGTGATGCCCGAAAATTCGACAAAAGAACGGGTACAGACCATGCAGGCCTATGGCGCCACGGTTACCTTGACCCCTGCGGACGTGGGCATCGAGGGGGCACGTGACCATGCAGAGGAAAAAGTAAAATCCCAAGGGTACCAAATGCTCGACCAATTTGGCAATGCTGATAACTGGCAGGCCCACTACCATACCACAGGACCTGAGATTTGGAAGGATACCCAAGGTACGGTCACCCACTTCGTGTCAAGCATGGGCACAACGGGCACCATTACCGGTACATCCACATTTTTAAAGGAAAAGAACCCCAAAGTGCAAATCGTGGGGGTGCAGCCCAACGAAGGTTCGAGAATTCCGGGCATTAGAAAATGGTCGCCCGAATACATACCCAGCATTTTCGATGCGACCAAGGTTGACCAAATACAATATGTCAGTGAAGAAGAGGCCATTGAAACGACCCAAAGACTGGCACGGGAAGAAGGTATTTTTGCAGGTATGAGCAGCGGTGGTGCCGCAACCATTGCGCTTCGGTTGGCAGCACAGATCGATAGTGGCGTAATCGTGTCGATTGTCTGCGACCGTGGCGATCGCTACCTATCATCAGCGCTTTTCGGCCAATAAAACAGCATCGATGCCCCTGTGATAATCAGAAAATGCAATCAGGTTGTTGTGGTCGCCCCCCTCAATCTTAAAAAAAGTCTTTTCTTCGGATGGAACGGCATTGAACAGCTTTTTGCCCGATGCGAAGGGTACTACCCCATCATCGGTGCCATGAAAAATATAGACGGGGCTTTTCAAACTTTGCACATATTGATACGACGGAAACTCGTATCGCAACAAGGAACCGACCGGCAGGTAGGGAAATTTTTCTTTGGCCACTTCCACCAGACTATAAAAAGGAGTTTCCAAAATCAGCTTTTTCGGACGGTTTCGAGAAGCGAGATAGGTGGCCAATCCGGTACCCAATGACCGTCCGTACAGAACAATATCGCTTTCTTGGTAATGCCCCAGGGCATATTCATAAAAAAGTTCCGCATCTTGGTAAAGGGCTTCCTCGCTAAGCTTTCCGGTGCTTTTTCCATAGGTGCGATAGTCCATTACCAGCACATCGTACCCCTTATCAACAAAATAAGAGGCGATTTCACCCCAACGCGACAAATCTCCCGCATTGCCGTGAAAATAAAGAATCAACCCTTTGGATACATCGGCCTTGAAATGCAATGCGTTCAATCGGGCACCGTCATCGGCAGTAAGAAAAATTTCCTCAAAATCTTCATCGAATACATATTGAAAATCTTTCGGAAGCTTCGTCGGTAAAAAAATGAGTCTTTCTTGGAACAACGTCAACATGGCCAACGAAAGTACAAAAAAGGCCAAAAGCCACCCTACAAACTTCCTAAGCCTTGACATCCATTTGTTTTGATGAGGTCCCTACATCAATGCTCGACCCTTTTAGGTCTACCTTTTTGGGGTGCGAAGTTATGATTTCGCCCAGCATTTTATGGTACGATTCAAAGGTGTTCAAATCTTTATGGCCACCACCTATGACGGTATGCAACGTTGTCTGCCGGGGCTTGATCTTTGAAAGCTTTACACTGGTCTTATAAGGAATAAGCCTATCATCAGTGCCGTGTATGATGTGTATGGGGCAGTTAACATATTTTAACCATTTGTAGGTGGGCATGGGAAACTTGATCAGCAGTGATAACGGCATAAAGGGAATGAACTTTTTGGCAACCTTGCTGAGGCTGTAGTAGGGCGCGTCGAGTATGAGCATGCGCGGATTGTTCATTGAAGCTAACTTTGCCGCAAAGCCCGATCCCAGCGAACGACCGTACAAAATAATATACCTTTCAGGCACCTTTTCCTTGATTTTGTTGTAGACCACCTGCATATCACGTTTAATGGCCTTTTGGGTGCGGCGGCCCGTGCTTTTGCCGAAACCCCTATAATCGACCATGATCACATCGTAACCGTGGCGCGTAAAATCAACAGCAAACTTGCCCCAACCCTTGATACTCTTTGAATTGCCCTTTAAATAAAAAACGACCCCCTTGGGGTTTTGGGCCTTGAACCGAAGCCCATTGATAACCGCCCCATCTCGGGTCTCGATATTATATTCTTCGGTTTCTTGGTTTTCATAATAAAACTGGAATTCTTTAGGCAATTTTTCGGGCTTGAACAAAAAATAATCTTGCAGTATGTACAGCAACAGACTGAGCAAAATGTATATCGCCAATACCAACAATACAATATAGGCCCAGTTTGGCATTTCAGTGCTTTTTTACAAAATACAAATAAAAAATTTTGAAACCGACCATTCCAAAGGCCATCGTCCACCACAATCATTATTTGGGCTATTTGGCCCTCAGGATCAAAGACTAAAATTTTATATTTCACCCCACCCGATACCGCCCAAAAGCGATAACGACTTCCCCAAGGGGGAGGTAAAATCATAAACCCCAGACATGCCGTCAGGGAATAATTTTTCACTATGTCGGCCAAAGAAAAAAGGGAGCCCTAAGGCTCCCTCATCATCATCAAAAAATGAACTATCGCTACATAGTTTCTTTTTGGTACTCAAACGACTCAATAAAGAACTCGATCTTCTTTCCGTCTTCAGTGGTAAAGACGTAAGACTTTTTAGGATTGTTCAAGTCGTTCTTTGAAATGGCCCTGTCCTCTAAAATGGTAATATTGCTTCCATCTTCAACGGCAACCAGCAGGCTATCTTCATCAGAGACAAGCGTAAAATCTTTGTCATCTTCAGTGATATAGCTGAATTTTACCACTTCATCATAGGCGTCGTCTGCATCTCGGTCTATCTTGACCGTTTTTACCACCGCTTTGGGCGGATATATCCTACTCTGGTTCACTTGGTCTTTTTCTGTTTCATCCAGCATAACCGGCTGATAGCGTGTGGTGTGAATCTTTACCGAGTTCTCCACCACTTGGTCATTCATTGTTACTTTATAGGTTTTCTCGGTGGTCTCCTCAGATATTTTGCTCTGTTTGGCTTCTTGGGCAATGGCCCCCGTAGCAAATAACAGTGCGGTTGATAATAGAAGTGTTCTATAATATTTCATGTTTTTCTGTTTTTAGGTTAATCAATCGTTTTAATCAGTACTTATGCACTTACAGGTTCGTTCAACTTCTCTGACTTTGTCTTGTTCCAAGCATCGAGCATCCAACTGCTTTTTTCCAGTTCCCTGATGTAGGCCCCGATCAAATCAATGGTACCCTCATCTTTAATGGTCTCGGCCCTTTCAATGACCTTTGACATTTGTGAAATCAGGGTTCGGTGGGCCTTCAGTATTTCGGTCACCATTTCTGAATCTTCCAGTACCGAAGTGCATTCATCAATGTTCGACATTTTCAGGTACTCGCTGTAATTGCTCACCGGATGATAGCGCAATGTGAGTATACGCTCAGCAATTTCATCGATTTTCACACGGGCATCGGTATACAACTCCTCAAATTTTTCGTGCAAATCGAAGAAATTCTTGCCCAAAATGTTCCAGTGGAAGTTTCTTAGTTTTTGATAGTACATATGGTAGTCTGCCAGCAACGTATTCAATTCTATGATTACCGGCAATAACTTTTCTTCATCCATATTTAGATAGTTCATTTCCAATAGATTTTTAGGTTAATAAAAAATGTTAATGTTGGAAAAGAATCGCCTGCTTACAACGATGGGCGTTGTGTGGAAAAACTCAGGCTTTTTTACTTACTTGAAATTGTAAAACCAACACTATCAATATATTGGACATACCCAATTTGTCAAGTGATTTAACAGCCTTTAACAGTAATTTGCAACTATTAACTTAATGAGTGTTAAAGCCAGCCCTTCTTTTTGAAGAAAATTAACATCCCAACGAAGAGGGCCACCATGACCGCCCAGACCATATAGTAGCCGTAATGCCATTCGAGTTCTGGCATATATTTAAAATTCATTCCGTAGATACCTGCAATAAAGGTAAGCGGAATGAATATTGAGGCCATAATGGTCAGCACTTTCATGACCTCATTCATTCTATTGCTCATGTTGCTCATGTACATTTCCATGAGGCTCATGGTCATTTCACGATAGATCTGTATCGTTTCATTGATTTCGGTTGAATGGTCTTGCACATCGCGTAAGAATAGTTTGGTGTCTTTGGTGATCAACGGGTGCTCGGTTTCGATGAGCCTGCTGACCAGCTCTTTTACGGGCGAAACCCAACGCCTGACCTTGAGCACTTGCTTCTTAAGTTCTTGAATTTTGTTGGCCACTTGCTTGGTGGGGTTCTCATAGACCTCATCTTCAAGCAGTTCGATCTGTTCGTTCAAGTGCTCCAATACCACAAAATAATGGTCCACTATGGCATCGATAAGGGCAAAGAAAAGATAATCTGCCCCCCTGCTGCGTATGCGACCAGACTTGGTTCGTATCCGCTCCCGAACCCCGTTAAAAACGTCGTCTTCCAATTCTTGAAAAACAAGCACACAATTTTTCATCAGCACCAATGCCACATGCTCAGTAACCAACTGATTGTCCTCGTCCAAGTAGAGCATTTTAAAGACCCCAAAAATATAATGCTCGTATTCATCTATTTTCGGGCGTTGTTGGGTGTTTACGGTATCTTCCATCACTAACGGATTCAGCCCAAAGCGCTTGCCCACTTTTTCGATAAAGGTTTCATCGCTCAGCCCGACCACATCTATCCAAGAGACCAAAGGCGGTTCTCTATGGGCGACTATTTGGTCTAAATTGCCGGGTTTATGGTGTTCAAAGGTGGTTTCGTTATAATCGAGGATATTGACCACGCTCTTGGCTCCTTCACGTTGACCCAAGTAGGTAATGGTGCCCGGGGCCTTGCCCATTTTTTTTTGGGCTCTTTGAATTTTCTTTGTTTTGGATTTCGGTGTTTTCTTCTTCATTCTAAAACGTGGTCTAACAATTCTCCTTTTTTCTTTTTAACAAGAATTCATGTGACAAGATCGGCAAAAATTTGTCATATTACTTCCATCAATCAAAAAAAGGGCACGTGGGAAAGCAAAGTGTTGTTGCCGAAACAAAAAGAATAGAAATCATAGATGCCCTGCGAGGCTTCTCTTTGGTGGGCATCGTTTTTGCACATATGCTCGAAAACTTTGTGGGTGGCCCCATTCCCCCTGAAACGGTCGAGGGCATGACACCGGGCATTATTGATCAAATGGCGAGCGGTTTGGTCGATTTCCTGTTTCGAGGAAAATTCTTTGCACTCTTTTCATTCTTGTTCGGGCTCAGTTTCTTTATCCAGATGGACAATGCCCATCAAAAGGGAAATCGTTTTGAAATGCGGTTTTTATGGAGGTTGGTGCTGCTTTTGGCCATCGGTTATGTACACAGTCTGTTCTATCGGGGTGATATTTTAACCATATATGCTGTCTGCGGTATATTTTTGATTCCCTTCTACAGGGTCAAATCAAAATGGGTCATGGCGGTTCTTGCCCTGTTATTTTTAGGGCTGGGGCGGTTTATCGTATTTACTGCCACCAAGGGCGATCCACTTTTTGTCGATAATCCCTTAATGCCCGATAGCGCTGCAGCGCGACATTATTTCGATTTACTCAAGAACGGTACCCTTCTAGATGTTTTTCAGGCCAACGCCCTGGACGGACACTTGACCAAAATGGAATTTCAATTCGGACTTTTTTCCAGAGGTTATTTGACCTTTGGCTTTTTTCTGATGGGGCTATTGGCGGGCAGGTCTGGACTTTTCAAAAATTACCAAGAACGGAGCAGTATCATCAAAAAATCATGGGTTATTGGAACCATCATGTTCGCGGTTTCTTTGGTTGGACTTGTAGCAGTGTTCGCCAATCTGGGCCCCGACGTCGCTTTTGATAATTGGCTGGCCATGATCGGGCTTACTTTTTACGACTTAATGAACATAGGCATGACAGTCATCATAATAGCCGTATTCATTATGCTCTATAAAAATAGCAAGTCCAAAAAGTTTCTAGAGCGCTTTATACCCTACGGTAGAATGGCCCTTACCAATTATGTGGCCCAAAGCGTTATCGGCACGGCCATCTTCTATGGTTGGGGACTGGGCTATTTGACCAACATTCGAAGCAGCTTGGTGCTTCTTCTGGCGATACTACTGGTTGCCGTGCAGGTCTGGCTGAGCAACTGGTGGCTCAACCGGTTCTATTATGGCCCCCTTGAATGGCTATGGCGCAGTGCCACCTTTTTTAAATGGTACCCCATGAAAAGGAAGTGACAACATACATTCTGTTTTTGACAACAAAATTATTGTTGAAGCTTAAATCGGTAAAATATGTTTTGGGCACAACCGTTAAAGCTAAGAACCCGAAACCTTTTATGGAGAAAATGCCCACTTTCTTGAAGACCTACTGGAAACCGTTGATCATCACTTCGGTCATATGCTTGCTGCTGACCATAGTGTTCAACTTTTATGGCCTATACACCAATAGGTTCTATTTTTTTAAGCTCGATGCTTATCTATTCGCCGTTATTTCACTGGCCCATTTTGTTTACTTCTATGTGATTTGGTTTAAGATCAAAGAGGGTGAATATCCTGATGTGGTAATGCGCAACCTTGAATATGTGCTGTACGCGCTTACGCTTTTGTACCTATACAAAGTTGTGGAAACATTTTTGATGTTAACGAGTTTGGGTGATTATAGCGAACACCTGATTTCCCCTTACTTTTTGCCTTTGGGAACATTTCTTTTGGTGGTACACCTATTGTTGTTGTCCACGACCATCTGCCTTTTCTTTGTCAGAAAATGGAAAATAGGAAGCTACCGCATCGACTATCTAAATGAGGATATCGATTCTTGGAACCGATAAGAAAATCTATAGATCCTTGATATAGCTGCTGTATAGGTCTTTTAGTTGATACCCTTTTTCAAAGCGGTGCTTGCTGAGTTTTTTATGGGCCACAAGCCCCCAGAGCAACAGTTCCTTTAAAAAATAACTGTCTTTCTTGTCCACATCGGGTTGGTATTCTTTCACCAATGCGGTCAATGGGGGTATACCATCCAGCTTTGAACGATACTCCTCATCGGTATCTTCGTCCAACAGCTCAAAAGAGCCTTCCTCAAAAAACCAGCTGACCAGTTCATCATAAGGTGATTCGGCGTCTTTTCGTTCCAACTTGTCAATGGTTGGAAAGTATTGCGGAAACAGCGATTTTACCGCCTCATCGATCAAGGTTTCTGCCACAAAGGCCGCCCCCTCTTGCTCGCCCTCATAGACCAACTCTATTTTTCCCGTTATGGACGGGATCACCCCCATAAAATCACTGAGACGCAGTGAGGTTTTTTCCTCCCCGGTCAATAACGCCCTTCGTTCGGCAGTGCTCAACAAATTTTCATAACCCGTGATGCTCATGCGTGCACTGACCCCACTTTTGACATCGACATATTCACTTTTTCGGGCCTCAAAACCAATCTGCTCCAACAGTTCAAAGGCCAATTCGGGCATGTAGACCCTTTTGTTTTGGTCTTCGCCCAAACGTGCCTCTTGCTTGGTGATTTTCTTTGCGACTTCCAGCGATTCGGGGTAATGAGTCAATATCTGAGACCCGATACGGTCTTTCAATGGGGTTACGATATTACCCCTATTGGTGTAATCTTCCGGATTGGCGGTAAAAATGAACTGCATATCAAGCGGAAGCCTTAGCTTAAAGCCCCTTATCTGTATATCGCCCTCTTGCAAGATATTGAACAACGATACCTGTATGCGCGCCTGCAGGTCGGGCAGCTCGTTGATGACAAAAATACAGCGGTTTGCACGGGGAATCATTCCGAAGTGGATCACGCGATCATCGGCATAGGACAATTTCAGGTTGGCAGCCTTTATGGGATCCACATCCCCTATCAAATCGGCCACAGTAACGTCTGGTGTAGCCAGCTTCTCGTAAAACCGGTCGTTGCGATGCAACCACGAAATGGGGGTATCATCCCCTTTTTCCACGATTAGGCTTTTGGCATATCGTGATATCGGATTCAAGGGATCGTCATGTATCTCAGAGCCCTCGATCTCGGGTATGTACTCATCGAGCAAACCGACCATTTGGCGCGCCAAACGTGTCTTGGCCTGGCCCCTTAGACCCAGTAAGTTGATGTTGTGCCGTGATAGAATCGCACGCTCAAGTTCTGGAATGACCGAGTTTTCATATCCCCAAACACCCTCGAACGTATTTTCGCCGTTCTTTAATTTCTCAATGAGGTTATCGCGTAGCTCATCCTTTATACTCTTGCTCTGATATCCTGCTTTTTTGAGCTGACCCAGTGTTTTGATGTTTTCTATTTTCATAATCTGTAATTTGTCATTTCGAAGGAGTGTGCGACTGAGAAATCTCGATTTCTCGCTTTGATTTCGACTGCGCTCAATCTGACAGCTCGAAATGACATTGTAGTTACTTTATCCTTTTTTTTCTGTTGTTCTCGTAATCTTCAAAAATCATCTCGCCCAATCCTTTGAGACCAGTGTAAAAGGCCTTCCCTTTGTTTGCCTGGGTAAATTCACGCACGAACTGCATCAAATACGGGTCTTGTGCAATCATAAAGGTGGTAATGGGAATATGCAGCTTACGGGCCTGTTGGGCCATGGCATAGCATTTTTCGACAATATAGTCATCGAGCCCCACACTGTTCTTGTAATAATCGCCATTGGGAAGCCTCAAACAACTGGGCTTGCCATCGGTTATCATAAATATCTGCTTGTTGGTGTTTCGCTTGCGCCGTAGCATGTCCATCGCCAACTGCAAACCGGCCACGGTATTGGTGTGGTACGGCCCCACTTTCAGATAGGGCAGGTCTTTAATGGGTATGGGCCACGCATCGTTGCCAAAGACCAAGATATCCAAGGTATCTTTTGGGTACCGTGTGGTAATCACCTCGGCCAGGGCCATTGCCACTTTTTTGGCGGGAGTTATACGGTCTTCGCCGTACAATATCATGCTATGGCTGATATCGATCATCAGCACAGTGCTCATCTGGGCCTTATGGTTGGTATCTTCTACCACAAGATCGTTTTCATTGAGCATAAAGGAATCGACCCCATGGTTCACTTGGGCATTTTTGAGGCTTTCGGTCATCGAAATGTTCTCTAGGGCATCGCCATAGCGATACTCCCTAAAATCGCCGGTATGCTCATCGCCCCTGCCCGACTTGCCCGTTCTATGGTTGCCCGATCCGCTGCGTTTCAATTTTCCGAAAATCTGGTCCAATGCACGCTGTCGCAGGGCGCGTTCCAATTTGGCGGTAATGGAAAAATTGCCACGGGCACCGCCTTGCTCGCCATCCTCGCCATCGCCTATCTGGCCACCACCATCTTCAAACACTTCGCGAATATATCCTTTGCGCTTCAGGTCTTCAATAAAATCATCGATAGTATAGTCTTCATCGGTAAGGCCATATTCCTTGTCCAGCTCCCTCAGCCAATCTATGGCCTCATCAAAGTCTCCCGAGGTATGGGTAATGAGCTCTTGAAAAATCTCAAAAAGCCTTTCGAATGGAGTCTGGTCCGGCGCTTCATAAGAAGTGAAGCGAAAACCTTTTTTCAAATTCATAGCCATCATATAAAAATAAGACATAATATTTTGCCCATTTTTCTTTTTAAGAAAACTTAACGCTTTCGTTTAAGTTTGTGCCATGAAAAAGCTGCTTCTCGACGGATTCTATAACACCCAACCCCTGTGGGAACATGAACAATTTGGTATTCCCCAATTTAAAATGCCAAAATTGAACAACTTTCCCATTGAAATGGAGCCTTTGGCCGATAACCTTCGCTTGGGCCACCAAATGGAGCATGTTTTCAAAACCCTGATACAAGCCTCACGGCAATACGAAATGCTCTTTTCAAATATGTTGATCGAGGAAGGAAAACAACGCTTGGGGGAGCTTGATTTTTTACTACGGGAAATATCAACCAAACAAGTTGTGCATGTTGAACTGGCCTATAAGTTCTATATAATCGACCCAGACATCCCAGAACCCATCTATCGGTTGATGGGGCCCAACAAACGGGATATGTTCCATACCAAGCTCGACAAATTGAAATCGAAACAGTTTCCGCTGTTGTACCATCCTTCACTTAAAAGCCATTGGAAAGCTCTTCAAATCGAGCCAACGGCTATCAACCAAGCTGCCTGTTTCAAGGCACAACTTTTCAAACCCTACGGGGAGGAAAATGTACATATTAGACCCTTGAACACAGCATGCCTGTCAGGGGAATGGATTCGCTTTGATGATTTCAACCAAGTGGCGTTTGCGAAGTGGCAGTTTTACATCCCCAGAAAACAACAATGGGTTATTAAACCCCAAGAAAATGTGGGTTGGATGAACCATTTCGACACTTTGATGGAAACCAATGTTCGCATGCTCAAAGAAAATGCACCAATGCTATGGGCCAAGCGGCCCGATGGAGCCATTGAAAAATGGTTCGTCGTTTGGTGGTAAGCTTTTTCAGTGTCTAGATTGTAGCACTTTTACAACATCATTCAATCCGAAGCCTTTTGCTTTCAACAAAATCAACAGGTGAAACAACAGATCGGCACTTTCGTCCAAAAACAGTTCATCGTTTGTGTCCTTCGCCTCAATTACCGTTTCAACGGCCTCTTCTCCCACTTTTTGAGCGATTTTGTTGATGCCTTTATCAAAAAGTGAGACCACATACGATTGGTCATTCCGACGGGAGGAGGAATCTCTTTCAGACTCTAACCGTCGTTCTTCTATAATCCCCTCCAATTGTGATAAAAACCCAAAGGTTTGTTCGTTCGATTCGCCCCAGCAGGTATCGGTGCCCTTATGACAAGTAGGGCCTTCGGGTCGTGCCAAAACCAATAATGTATCGGCATCACAATCCATTTTAATGTCAACCAAGTTCAGGTAATTGCCGCTCTCCTCCCCTTTTGTCCATAAACGTTGTTTGCTTCGGCTAAAGAAGGTCACTTTTTGGGTCTCTTTGGTCTTTTTAAGTGCTTCTTCGTTCATATAGCCCAACATCAAAACGTTTTTGGTGTTGGCATCTTGAATTATTGCTGGCACAAGACCATCTGGATTTTTACTAAAATCTATTTTCATGTTTGAAATCTTTTGTCACTTTGGGCCAAGTCGAAAGGTTAAGATTTCTCGACTGCGCTCGAAATGACAGTTTTATATTCTAACGGGAATTCCCCTTTGTTTCAATTCTTTTTTCAAGTCTTTTATGGCGATTTCCTTAAAGTGGAATACACTGGCGGCCAATGCTGCATCGGCCTTTCCATCTATAAAAGTATCGGCAAAATGTTTCATGTTTCCCGCACCACCCGATGCGATGATGGGTATGTTCACCAAATCGGACAACTTGGCCAGGGCCTCATTCGCAAAACCGTTTTTGGTGCCATCGTGGTTCATCGAGGTAAACAATATCTCGCCCGCGCCACGTTTTTCGACTTCTTTCGCCCACTCGAACAAATCGAGATCAGTGGGTACCTTGCCACCCACCAAATGCACTTTCCATTCTCCGCCTATCTGTTTGGCATCTATGGCAACCACAATACATTGCGAGCCAAACTTCGCCACCAGTTCATTGATCAAATCAGGGTTCTTCACGGCCGAGGAGTTGATGGAAACCTTATCGGCCCCATTCTTCAGGAGCATTCCCACATCATCAACCGATGATATACCACCACCGACCGTAAAGGGAATATCGACCTTTTCCGCTACATGATAGACCAGTTCGGCCAGCGTTCGCCGCTTTTCCTCTGTTGCCGAAATATCTAAAAACACCAGTTCATCGGCCCCTTGTTCGGCATAAAATTGGCCGAGCTCCACGGGGTCGCCCGCATCGCGCAAATTCACAAAGTTCACCCCTTTGACCGTTCGGCCATCCTTGATATCCAAACACGGTATGATTCTTTTTGCCAACATATTAAACAAAATCTTCCAATTGCTTTAAAGTAATATTTCCTTCATAAATGGCCTTTCCTATTATCACTCCTTCGCATCCTATTCCCTTGAGCTTTGGCAGCTCATCAATGTTTGAGATGCCGCCACTTGCAATAAGGTGAATTCCAATCTCCTCAAAATCCTCTACGCCACTGGGGCCGATCTCAGTTCGGTGTGTTTTGGTCGCCGCAATAATTTCGGCATACAAATCAAACGATGGGCCCTGCAACATGCCATCTTTTGAGATATCCGTGCAAATCACATAGTTGATTCCCTTTTCTTGGTAGGATTTAATGAAGGGTATCAGTTTTTCATTGGAATCTTCTTGCCAGCCAGATACGGCTACTTTTCCATCCTTGGCATCGGCCCCCAGAATGATCTTGTCAGGACCGTATGTTTCAAGCCAGTGCAAAAAAGTGTCTTTATCTTTAACGGCAATGCTGCCGCCCGTTATCTGTTGTGCACCACACTCAAAGGCAATCTTCACATCTTCATCGCTTTTGAGTCCGCCCCCAAAGTCCACTTTCAAACTGGTTCTTGAGACAATCTCTTCCAAAACTCTGTAGTTGACAATATGCTTCGATTTTGCGCCATCCAAATCAACCAAATGCAGGTATTGAATACCATGTGCCTCAAACTGTTTGGCCACTTCCAATGGATGTTCATTGTACACCTTTTTGGTATCGTAGTCGCCCTTGGTCAGGCGTACACACTTACCCTCGATAATATCTATTGCTGGAATTATCCGAAGTCCCCTAGCCCCCAAAGGGGGAACTCCATACCCGGCTGATTCTGATTGATTTTTTTTTAATGTCATCTTCATTGTTTTATGGGTTCCCTCAACATTCAAGTTCAGGTGACGAAATTTTTACATTCTCAAAAAATTATCTAAAATCCTGGCCCCTACCTTGCTGCTCTTCTCGGGATGAAATTGCACTCCATAGAAATTGTCCTTTGCCAGTGCCGCACTATAATCGAGTCCGTAGTTTGCAACTGCAATTGTTTCGTTGCAGATCGGCGCATAATAACTGTGGACCAAATAGATATAATCATTTTCTGAAACACCGTGAAACAAATCCGTTTTCAAATTTTTGATTTCGTTCCAACCTATCTGCGGCACTTTTAAGCCCCCTTTGAGGGGTTGGGGGCTCTTAAATTTGACCACTTCTGTATCAAAAATACCCAGTCCTTTGGTGTCGCCCTCTTCGGAGGAGTTGCACATCAACTGCATGCCCAAACAAATGCCCAGAACAGGCTGCTTCAAATCGGGAATTATTTTATCGAGACCGCTTTCGCATAACTTCTGCATGGCACTGCTCGCCTCACCTACCCCAGGAAAAATGACTTTATCTGCCTTCATGATTTCTTCCTTGTCATGGGTCAGTACGGCATCGACACCCAGTCGCTGAAATGCAAATTGGATGCTTTGAATGTTCCCTGCACCGTAATCTATTATTACTAATTTCATATGCCCGGTTTGTTCTCCTTTGTCATTTCGAAGGAACTTGTGACTGAGAAATCTAGATTTCTCATGTACATTTCGACTGTGCTCAGTGTGACATTCGAAATGACATCGATTACAATTTTCCCTTTGTACTTGGCAACACCATTTTTTCAGGGTCTTGCTTCACGGCCATTTTGATTGCTTTTGCGAATGCTTTAAAAATGGCTTCTATCTTGTGGTGCTCATTGGTACCCTCGGCCTTGATGTTCAGATTGGCCTTGGCACTGTCGGTAAAGGATTTGAAAAAGTGAAAAAACATTTCGGTTGGCATATCGCCTATCTTTTCCCTTTTAAACTCGGCTTCCCACTCCAACCAATTACGGCCGCCAAAATCAATGGCCACTTGGGCAAGGCAATCATCCATCGGCAAGGTAAAGCCGTACCGCTCTATCCCCAATTTATTGCCAAGGGCCTTGGCCATGGCCTCACCAAGCGCTATGGCCGTGTCTTCAATGGTATGGTGCTCGTCAACTTCCAAATCGCCCAGTGTTTTTATTTTTAAATCTATTTGACCATGACGGGCCAATTGGTCAAGCATGTGGTCAAAAAAGGCAAGACCCGTATCGATATCGCTTTTGCCTGTGCCGTTAAGGTCGATCTCTATTTGTACATCGGTCTCGTTGGTTTTTCTATGGACAGAGGCCGTACGCTTTCCTCTTTTCAAAAACTCATAAATCGCTTGCCAATCGTTGGTTTCAAGGGCAATAAATTCTTGCAACTCTTTTTCATCGACGCTGAGTTCGGCGAGTCCCAAATCGGTTTTGTTTTGGATAAAGATTCCTTTTGCCCCCAAGTTCTTGGCCAACTCGACATCGGTCATTCGATCCCCTATCACAAAAGAATTTTTAAGATCATACTCATTGGAAAAATATTTCTTCAGTAAGCCTGTACCCGGTTTTCGAGTGTCAGCCCCTTCAACGGGAAATGTTCTGTCGATACAGATTTCACCGAACACAATCTCTTCATTTTCAAAGGATTTTATGATAAAATGCTGTACGGGCCAAAAGGTCTCCTCTGGGAAAGCATCTGTGCCCAATCCGTCTTGGTTGGTGACCATTACCAATTCAAAATCGAGTTCTTTGGCAATCTTTCCCAAGTACGTGAACACTTTGGGATAGAACTCCAATTTCTCAAAGGCATCTATCTGCTCATCGGCCGGTTCTATGATCAGGGTTCCATCCCTGTCAATAAACAGTACTTTCTTAGCCATGGTCCAATTCTTTTAAAGTATTTATCAATGTTTTGTTCTCTTCGGCAGTACCGATGGTGAACCGTAACGTATTTTCACAAAGGGGCTGCTTGCTTCGATTTCTGGTCACAATCCCTTTTTGCAATAGTTCGTTGTATCTTTTTTCTGCATCATAGACCCTAGCCAATAAAAAATTTGCATCGGAGGGAAACACCTCTCTCACGAAATTGATTTCGAGTAGTGCCTCTCGCACCAGTTCTCGTTGGTCAAGTATCTCCTTCACCTGTTTTTTGACTTTCTCTTGATTCAAAAGCCCTTCTTTTGCCCGCTGTTGTGTCAGTTCATTGACATTGTAGGGCGGCTTTATCTTTTTCAGAACGCTGATTATTTCTTCGGAAGCATAACAGGTTCCCATTCGGATGCCTGCCATTCCATAGGCTTTTGACAACGTTTGTGTAACAACGAGATTGGGATATTCTCTTAAATGGGAAATCCAACTTTCATTCTCTGAAAAATCGATATAGGCTTCATCGATGACGACCAAACCGTTGAATTTCTGTAGAATTTTTGCCACTCTCCCTGCTTCAAAACTGTTGGCCGTGGGATTATTCGGCGAGCAGATAAAAATCAGTTTTGTTTCATCATCCACTGCATTTAAAATATTTTCAACATCTGGTTGAAAATTGTCGGTCAACAATACTTCTTTGACCTTGATTTCATTGATGTCGGCCAGCACTTTGTACATACCATACGTAGGAGGCATGGTGATGACATTGTCTTTTTTCGGCTCACAAAAGGCCCTGAACAACAAGTCCAGCACCTCGTCGCTACCGTTCCCAATCAATATTTGGGACTCCCGCACCCCTTTTATCTCTGCTAAAATATGCTTTACGCTACGCTGGTGCGGATCGGGGTAGCGGTTCACTCCATTGTCAAACGGATTCTCATTGGCATCCAAGAATACCATTGCTGAACCATCAGAAAGATACTCGTCCCTTGCGGAGGAGTATGGTTTTAAACGTTTTACGTTTTCCCTGACTAGGTTTTGTATGTCAAAAGTCTTTTTCATATTGTTTTACACACCCCTGTCCGCTTTTGCGGACTTTCCCCTCTCAAGAGGGGAGGTTTTTAATTCTTTTAACCGCAACGTTACCGCATTTTTGTGCGCCTGCAACTGTTCTGCTTCGGCCATGATTTCTATGGATGGCCCCAATTGCTTTATACCGGCTTCCGAGATTTTTTGAAAAGTGACGCTTTTCATAAAACTGTCAAGGTTCACCCCGCTGTACTGCTTGGCATAACCATTGGTGGGCAGGGTGTGGTTGGTGCCTGAGGCATAATCGCCCGCACTTTCGGGCGTATAGTTTCCTATGAAGACCGAACCGGCATTGGAAACATTTTCCACAAAGAAATCTTCGTTGGCCGTACAAATAATCAAATGCTCGGGCCCATATTGATTCACCAATTCCAGTGCCTTTTGCGCATCCTCCATAAAAATCAGCCTACTGTTTGCCATTGCCTTTTCTGCGATTTCCTTTCGTGGTAGTTGTGCCATTTGCAATCTGATTTCCCCATCGACCTTATCAATAAACTGTTTTGAAAGCGAAACCAAGATTACCTGGCTATCAGGGCCGTGCTCTGCCTGACTCAACAAATCGGAGGCCACAAAACTGGCTTTGGCGGTATCGTCGGCCACTACCAATAGTTCGCTAGGGCCTGCGGGCATATCAATGGCCGTACCGAAACGCATTGAAACCTGCTTGGCAACCGTGACGTACTGGTTGCCAGGACCAAAAATCTTATACACTTTCGGAATGGTTTCCGTGCCCAAGGCCATGGCCGCCACCGCTTGTACGCCCCCTACCTTGAAAACCTTTTCAATACCACAAAGCTGAGCGGTATACAAAATGGCGGGGTGGACGTTTCCTTCCTTATTGGGGGGCGTACAAAGTACAATGTCTTTGCAGCCCGCTATTTTGGCGGGAACGGCCAGCATCAAAATGGTAGAGAACAAGGGGGCCGTACCTCCTGGAATGTACAATCCCACTTTTTCTATGGGACGTTTTTCTTGCCAGCACAAAACACCGGGCATTGTCTCAACCTCGACCCTTTGGGTCTTTTGTTCCCTGTGAAATTTTTCGATATTGCCCTTGGCCACTTCAACGGCCTGTTTCAAATCATCAGAAACCTGGGTCTCGGCAACCTTTATTTCGGCTTCTGATACCCCGAAATCTTGCAAATCGATGCCGTCAAACTGCCTGCCAAACTTTCTGACTGCGGTATCGCCACTATTTTTGACCTCCCCAAAAATATCGAGGGCCAACCCCTCAATCTCCTCGTACGAGGCGGTAGGCCTCTTTAACAGTTCTGGCCATTCAGCTCTGTGTGGATTGTTATATTTTTTCATTTTCCCCTCACCCTAACCCTCTCCCCAAGGAGAGGGAATTTTTTATTTATTATTTTTTTCATGACCTCTACATTCATCCCTCCCCTTTGGGGAGGTCAGGTGGGGCCTATAAAACCATTTTCTCGATCGGGCATACCAAGATGCCTTCTGCACCGGCTGATTTGAGTTCGTCAATGACTTCCCAAAAGGTATCTTTGTTAATGACCGTATGTACCGAGCTCCACCCCTTTTCGGCCAAAGGCAATACCGTGGGGCTACGCATACCGGGCAATATAGCGGTTACCTCCTTTAACTTATCATTGGGCACGTTCATCAACACATAGCGGTTCTGCCGGGCTTTCAGTACTGATTTTAACCTAAAGACGAGCTTGTCGAGTATGGCCGATCGTTCGGCCGAAATCTTGGGCGAGGCCGCCAAAACCGCCTCACTGGCCAGCAACACCTCTACCTCTTTCAGGTTGTTCTTGAACAAAGTGCTACCGCTCGAAACAATATCGCAAATGGCATCGGCAAGACCAATATTCGGTGCAATCTCTACCGAACCGTTAATAACGTGGAGGTCTGCTGTGATGCCCCTTTGGTCAAAAAATTGCTGTACCGTGTTCGGATAGGAGGTCGCTATCTTTTTTCCCTGGAAATATTCAAGGGAAGCATATTTTTCAGATTTCGGAACGGCCAACGAGACCCTGCATTTAGAGAACCCCAGTTTTTCGACCACACGAATGGACCCTCCCTTTTCAACCAATAGGTTTTCGCCGATAATGGCGATATCGACCACACCATCAACCAGATATTGCGGAATATCGCTGTTTCTTAGATAAAAGACTTCTAAAGGAAAGTTTCTGGCCGTGGCCTTCAACTGGTCTTTGCCATTATCGATAGCTATGCCACATTCCTTTAAAATGCGCAGGGAGTCTTCGTTTAACCTACCGCTTTTTTGTATCGCTATTCTGATATTCATATTTTACTTTTTCTTTTGACAGCTTTCTGAAAAGCTCCACTTTCGGTTAAAAATCCCCGCCTAGGCGGGAATAAAAAAACCCGTTTGATTGCTCAAACGGGTCAGTTATTTTGATACACACAAAACACGGTCACCTCGCCTGAGCGCAAGTAACTACATGATGATGTGTGTTTTTATTTCTCATTTCGGTTCAAAAATAGAACTATTTTTTTTACAAAAAAACTAAAATTAGTTATTTCCCAAAATTATGGGAAGCCCGTCATCGCCTGAACCGATTACAACGACTTTGGCATTCGGCGATTGGGCCAGCATCAAAGTGGCCTCGATGCCCTTGTCTTGCAAGATCTTATCCGTCAGCGAAGCACTCAATATTCTATTGGCATCAGCCTTTCCCTGTGCCTCTATTCGTTGTCTTTGGGCCTCTTTGTCGGCCTTTTCAAGTCTGAACTCGTACTCCAGTGATTCCTGTTCTTGCCTGAGCTTGCGCTCAATAGCATCTTTAATGGTGGGTGGCAAGGTAACGTCGCGCACCAGCACCTCATCGAGTACAATGTACTGGTCGCCCACAATTTTCAGTGTTTCTTCGAATATCTCTTGTTGAATCGCATCCCGTTTGCTCGAGTACAGTTGCTCTGGTGTGTACCGGCCAACTACGCTTCTGGCCGCCGAGCGAATGGTGGGCAATATGATCCGTTCTAAATAATTTTCGCCGATTTCTTTGTGCAACTTGCCCAAATTCTCGCGCTCGGGCTTGTACCAAGCAGAGGCATCGAGTTGAATGTCCAATCCGTTTGAGGAGAGCACTTTCATTTTTTCGAACAGTTCTTGGCGGCGTATCTCATATACGTATACCTTGTTCCAAGGGGCAACAAGGTGGAAGCCCTCTTCAAGGGGTGGTTTATCGGTGACCACACCTCCTCCGAAACGTTTCCAAAGAACGCCTGCTTCACCGGCCCCGATGTTGACGGCCGATTTTGAAATCAAAATGATGAGTACAATGATTATAAATACTGTGGGAAGTGCAATTTTAGGTAATTTATCCATAGGGTATCTGTTTAAAGTAATCCGTTATATTTTCTGATGAACCATTCCGCAGCAAGGGTTAGGGCCAACAACCCCAACAATATGCGAAAATCTATTAAAGATACAATATTTTGACGGCCTTTTTGAATGGGCACAAAGCGTTGGTCGGCCATAAGCTTTTGAACCAATTCAGCCGCTTGGCCCTCATATAAAAGGCTACCGCCGGTACTTTCTGCCAGTTGGGCCAATTTATCGTCATTTGTGGAAAGAAACTGCGCCTCAAGGTCGAAATCGAGAATCGTGAACTGGCCCGATTCAGATAGGCCACTACCCGAGACCTTTACGGTGAAGGCATAGGTGCCGGCATCAAGGTCGCTCAAATCCACTTCGTACCGGTTGCCCTTCAACAAGAGGGGAAAGGTGCGGGAAGCTTGGGTCTCAACATTTCTTACCGTTAAGGTGAGGGAGGCGTTTTTGTCAAAGACAAAGGCCTCATCAAAATAGGAAGCGCTGATAACGGCTTTCGATTGACCGTCGTATATCGGTTCATAGCGCAGCGTAAGTCTTTTTTTACTGGTATTACTGGTCAAGTTGAGAAGTAACCTGCCCATAAGGGCATCAAAAGACTCAAAAGAACCATTTTGTCGGTAGGTCTCCACACGCCATTTCCAAATGTCGTTGCCCAAAAGCAAGACTTCTTTTCTAGGTTCGGTAATGAGGGTCAATAATGGTGTTGGCAAATCTACCCCTCTAATGCGTTGAAAAAAAAGCGGTTCATGTGGTCGAATGATCAAAAGCTCTCCTAAATCAGTTTTAAGCGGCGGGAGATCCGCGGCGGAAAAATCACTGATATCGAAAAGCGGAAAGGCATCGTTTTTAACAGGGAACACATCTTCTGTCTGCTGAAAGTTTTCTTTGGTATAACTGACTTGCGCCCCGTTCAAGAAATTCCAGTCGGTTTTTTCCCCTGCAATGGTAAACACTCCTACACCCCTATTTTCAACGTATTCAAATATCTTTGAGAAAGAGTTGTCGGGTTGGTACAAGATAAGTACGTCGTAATCATCCAATGTCGATGTGCTTGCATTCGGCTTTAAGAAAAACACCTGGCGTTGTTCATTTGATTCGATGGCCCTTTTCAAGGCCGCCATATCAGGATGCAGCACCTTGGAAATAAGCGCCACCCTTGTTCTTTCATCGACCACTTCGATTGCAGCTTGCTTTACATTGTTGGCCACATTTCGTTCGTTCGGCAGCTCACCCATCGAAACCGTAATCGTTTTATTGCCCACATCTTTGGCCTGTAACAACACGTTCAGGTTATGGCTGTTCGCCTCAGGGGTAAATGACACGGTTGCACGATGCACGGTTTGGCCGTCCATCGAAACCCGGACCACGGTGGACTTTGGGCCGCGACCCTCGTACACCAAACTGGCCTCAAGGGGGAATTTATTGTTTAAAAAGGCATATCTATTCAGATTGATCCTTTCAACACGAAAGTCTTCGTACTGGGTGGTGTCACCCACTGCTACAGGAAATATGGTCAGATTATCATCGTATGGCCGGTATTGGTAATCAAAACCCAGGTTTTGGTTTCCATCTGTGATCAGCACCAAGGCGGTGTTTTTTTGGTCATGGGCCCGGGAAATACTTTCAATGGCTTCATGGATATTGGTAAAATTACCGTCAAACCCAATACTGTCGTTGTTTGCTAGAGAGGCGTCAAAAGCGTAGTCGAAAACCTCAAAACGGTTGCCCAAATCGTTCTGCGAACGTAGCATCTCCAAAAAAGAGATTGCGGCATCAGTGCCTTTCAGCAATTGTACCGATCGTGAATTGTCTACGGCCAGTACCAAATTTGGTTTCTCAAGATAGTTTTCTTGTTTGACGAACTTTGGATTTATCAATAGTACCAATACCGTCAGCAATCCCAAAAATCTCAAAAAAAAGAGGCCGCCTTTGAGTTTTGACCATTTTGCTTTGTAGAGATACTGCCAATAGGCCAACCCCAAAGAGATTGCTATTGCCAGTACTATCAACAATATGGTCTGTGTCTGCATATGCTGACCCCTTATAGGCCTAACTGATTACGTGAGCATTCCACCATCAACATTCAATACCTGACCCGTTATATATGCCGATAAGTCCGAGGCCAAGAACAAACACGCATTAGCCACGTCTTCTGGGGTGCCGCCACGTTTCAACGGAATGGCATCGCGCCAGCCTTGAACCGTTTTTTCATCCAATTTGTCGGTCATTTCGGTTTCGATAAAGCCCGGGGCAATGGCATTGCACCTGATGTTGCGCGAACCCAGTTCGAGGGCGATTGATTTGGTGAAACCTATCATCCCGGCCTTTGAGGCCGCATAGTTTGCTTGGCCCGCATTGCCTTTTACCCCCACTACACTGCTCATATTGACAATGGACCCTTTGCGTTGTTTGAGCATAGTGCGCTGCACTGCTTTGGTCATATTGAATACAGATTTGAGGTTGACCTCAATAACGGTGTCAAAATCTTCTTCGGCCATTCGCATCAAAAGGTTGTCTTTTGTAATACCTGCATTGTTGATCAACACGTCGATGCTTCCGAAGTCTTCCAGCACCTGCGCAACCAATTTTTCAGATTCTTCATAACTGGCGGCATTGCTCTTGTACGCCTTCGCCTTAACACCAAGGGCGGTAAGCTCATCCTGAAGTTCAATTGCCGGCCCTTCACTCGAGCTATAGGTAAATGCCACATTGGCCCCGTGTTCGGCAAACACTTTGGCGATACCACGGCCAATACCACGGCTGGCGCCGGTTATAATCACGTTTTTTCCTTCAAGTAGTTTCATGTCTTTTGGTTTAATGGATGGTATACCCAAATATAAGTTTTGTAAAACAGAAAGGCACAAAAAAATCCCGATACACTCGGGATTTATAATAGTTTTAACGGTATGTCAAGCCATTACTTCCTTGACCTTTCGACCGATATCTGCGGGAGAATCCACAACATGGATACCACATTCGCGCATAATCTTCTTCTTTGCCTGAGCGGTATCATCACTACCACCCACGATAGCGCCTGCGTGGCCCATGGTTCTACCTGCCGGAGCAGTTTCTCCGGCAATAAATCCAACAATCGGCTTTTTGCTGCCGCTCTCTTTGTACCAATTGGCCGCATCGGCCTCCAATTGCCCACCAATCTCACCAATCATGACAACACATTCGGTCTCGGGGTCGTTTACGAGCATTTCAACCGCCTGTTTGGTGGTGGTACCGATAATGGGATCTCCACCAATGCCTATGGCCGTGGTGATTCCCAAACCTTGGCGTACGACCTGATCGGCCGCTTCGTAGGTAAGGGTTCCTGATTTTGAGACAATGCCGACATTGCCTTTTTTGAAGACAAATCCGGGCATTATACCCACTTTGGCCTCACCCGGGGTGATAACACCCGGACAGTTGGGCCCTACAAGCACACAGTCGAACTTCTTAATATAATCATAGGCCTTGACCATATCGGCAACCGGAATGCCTTCGGTAATGGTGATGATCACCTTGATACCGGCATTGGCCGCTTCCATAATAGCATCGGCAGCAAAGGCTGGCGGCACAAATATGATGGACACATCGGCACCTACCTCTGCAACCGCCTCGGCAACGGTATTGAAGACGGGTTTTCCCAAATGTTCCTGTCCACCTTTGCCCGGGGTCACCCCTCCGACAACATTGGTGCCGTATTCAATCATCTGCTCGGCATGGAATGTACCTTCGCTGCCCGTAAAACCTTGAACGATAATCTTTGAATCTTTGTTTACTAAAACACTCATTTTGTACGTTTAGTTTGCTTGCAAAAATATGGCTTGGAGCTCAAAACCAAGCATCAATTATCAATCTTTTTTAACTTTTCGATGATAGTGGGTATCTGCCGAACACCTGCCAATTGTTTCATCTTTTCACGGGCTTCCTCGGCCGGGCTTCCAAAATAGGTTTTGCCACCCTCCAACGATTTTGAAATACCCGTCTGGGCCAAGATAACGGCACCCTTGCCTATGGTAACGCCACTGGTAACACCTACTTGCCCCCATAAAGTAACCTCATCTTCAACCACCACACAGCCCGCAATGCCAACTTGGGAGGCAATCAGGCATTTTCTGCCAATCACGGTGTCATGGCCCACTTGAATCTGGTTATCCAGTTTTGAGCCCTCTTTGATTGTTGTACTGCCGGTAACACCGCGATCAATGGTGCAACCGGCACCAATATCAACATGGTCTTCGATTACCACATTGCCACCCGACACCAATTTGTCAAAGCCTTCGGGTCGGTTCTTATAGTAAAAGGCATCGGCACCCAAAACAGTACCCGCATGAATGGTCACATGGTCACCTATTACACAATCATCATAAATGGTGACATTGGGGTGAATAAGGCAATGTTTACCGATTTTTACGTTGTTGCCGATAAAAACATTGGGCTGTATTACTGTTCCCTCACCGATTTGCGCCGATTTTGAAATACTGGAGCTGGCACTCTTAAAGGGATTGAAATATAAGGTCAGCTTATTGAAATCACTAAAAGGGTCCTCCGAAATGAGAAGGGCCTTTCCCTCAGGGCATTCGACCTTTTTGTTGATGAGCACCACACTGGCCTTGGACTGTAGGGCCTTGTCATAATACTTTGGATGGTCAACAAACACGATATCGCCTTTCTCGACCACATGTATCTCGTTGAGTCCCAATACCGGAAAGTCATCATGACCGATATACTCAGTATCGATGATACCGGCAATTTCACTGAGTTTATAGGGTCGCGGAAACTTCATGCACTATTCTTTGGCCCTTTCTAGGTAAGAACTGTTCGAAGTGTCGACCTTTATCTTGTCTCCTTCATTGATGAACAAGGGCACATTGATCCGGGCACCGGTCTCAACAGTAGCCGGTTTGGTGGCATTGGTGGCCGTGTTGCCCTTGACCCCAGGTTCGGTGTGTGTTACCTCTAGGATCACACTGGCAGGCATTTCAACCGATAACGGCATATTATCCTCAGCGTTGAATATAATGGTGACCACTTCACCCTCTTTTAAAAGATCAGGGGTGTCCAAACTGCTTTCCTGTAGGGCAATTTGGTTATAGTCATCGGTATTCATAAAATGATAGGTATCACCTTCTGAATACAAAAATTGGTACGAACGGGTCTCTACCCTGACATCTTCAATCTTATGTCCGGCCGAGAAAGTGTTGTCAATGACCTTCCCAGACGTGACGCTTTTTAATTTGGTGCGCACAAAAGCGGGCCCTTTTCCGGGTTTAACATGCAAAAACTCGACTATTTTATAAATGTCGTTATTGTATCGGATGCACAAGCCTTTTCTGATATCTGATGTATTTGCCATAATAGTTAGTTTGTACTGAAATATCCTTTCATAATACCGCGTTGCGAATCCCTTATGAACTGAAGGATTTCATCTCTCTCGGGTGTAGCCTCCATTTCTGCCTCTATGATTTCGGCTGCCTGGGAGTTATTGTAATGTTTCTGGTAAAGTATTCGATAAATGTTCTGTATCTCACGGATTTTTTCTGCCTCAAAACCTCGTCGACGAAGCCCAATGGAATTGATCCCTACATAAGACAAGGGCTCACGGGCGGCCTTTACGTAAGGGGGCACATCTTTTCTGACCAATGAACCACCGGTAACAAAGGCGTGTTTGCCGATTGAAACAAATTGGTGCACTGCCACCATACCTGCCAATACCACATTGTCGCCTATGGTGACATGGCCCGCAAGGGTAGAGTTGTTCGAAAATATACAGCCATCACCTATTAGGCAGTCATGCGCTACGTGGCAATAGGCCATAATCAAACAGTTATTGCCGATTACGGTCTTCATTCTATCTGCAGTGCCCTTGTTGATGGTGGCGCACTCACGAATGGTAGTGTTGTCACCAATGTGCACGGTGGTCTCTTCACCTTGGTACTTTAGATCTTGTGGCGGGGCCGAAATAATGGCTCCGGGAAAAATATTGCAGTTTTTACCGATACGGGCACCTTCCATAATGGTCACATTTGAACCGATCCATGTGCCTTCGCCAATAGTGACGTTGTTATGGATGGTGGTAAAGGGCTCTATGACCACATTCTTGGCAATTTTCGCACCGGGATGAACGTATGCAAGGGGTTGGTTCATGTTTTTAGTTGTTTTTTACTTTTACGATTTGGGCCATCAATTCTGCCTCGGTCGCCAATTTACCATTGGCATAGGCATAGGCCTGCATATGACAAATGCCTCTTCGGATGGGTGAAATCAAATCGCAATCAAATATCAATGTATCTCCTGGAACGACCTGTTGTTTGAACCTTACATTGTTAATCTTTATGAAGTAGGTGAGGTAATTCTCTGGGTCGGGTACCGTACTCAGCACCAAAATACCACCGGTCTGGGCCATGGCCTCTACCTGTAAAACACCCGGCATAACGGGTGCCCCAGGAAAATGGCCCACAAAAAAAGGTTCGTTCATGGTCACATTTTTCACCCCGACAACATGTTTGTCCGTAAGCTCCAAGATTTTATCGACCAGCAAAAATGGCGGACGGTGCGGTAACATTTTCATGATCTGGGTCACATCCATCAACGGAGGCTTGTTCAAATCATAAACGGGTACGTTGTTGCGCTTTTCGATCTTGATTATTTTAGAAAGTTTCTTGGCGAATTGGGTGTTCACATAGTGCCCCGGCTTGTTCGCTATTACTTTTCCCCTAATCCGCATTCCGGCTAAGGCAAGATCACCAACCACATCCAATAATTTATGCCGTGCCGCCTCGTTGGGATAGTGAAGTGTCAAATTGTCCAAGATGCCATTGGGCTTTACCGAAAGTTTCTTTTTGTTGAAGGCCTTCTCCAATTTTTTCATGGTAGACTCAGAAATCTCCTTGTCCACGTAAACAATGGCATTGTTCAGGTCTCCCCCTTTTATGAGGCCATGCTCCAACAACATTTCAAGTTCATGTAGAAAACTGAACGTTCTGGCATTTGCAATTTCGTTCTTAAAATCGCTTATATGCTCAAGTGTGGCGTTTTGGGTACCCAATACCTTGGTGCCGAAATCGACCATGGTGGTCACCTGATATTCATCTGCCGGAATTACTGTTATTTCACTGCCCGTGGCCTCATCTTTATAAGAGATCACATCTTTGACCACAAACTCTTCACGGTCGGCATCTTGCTCTTCGATTCCCGCTTTCTCAAGTGCTTCCACAAAAAACTTTGCCGAACCGTCCATAATAGGGGGTTCAGGGGCGTCCAACTCAATCAATACGTTGTCGATATCCATCCCTACCAAAGCAGCCAATACGTGCTCAGAGGTCTGTATTTTGACACCGTTTTTTTCAAGATTGGTACCTCTCTGTGTATTGACCACGTAATTGGCGTCGGCCTCTATAATAGGCTCCCCTTCAAGGTCAACACGCTTAAAAGCAAAACCGTGGTTGGCCTCGGCGGGCAAGAAGGTCATGGTGACATGCTCACCGGTATGTAAACCGACTCCCTTCAATGAAACCGGTTCTTTAATGGTCTTTTGCTTACTGCTTGTCTGTATCACTGTCACTCCGTTTTTCTAGGTCATTTATTCGATTAATGATTTTCGGTAGGTTCTTGAAGTGTACGTATGATTTGTTGAAGTCTCCGTAGTTGATGGCCGGCGATCCCTGCAATACCTCATCATCCTTTACATTTCTGCCGATACCGGATTGCGCCTGTATCTTTACCCTATCGCCAATGGTTATGTGCCCTACGATACCGACTTGGCCGCCGATAAGGCAGTTTTTTCCGATCTTGGTAGAGCCCGCAATACCGGTTTGGGCCGCGATTGCGGTGTGCTCGCCAATCTCGACATTATGGGCGATTTGAATCTGATTGTCCAACTTGACCCCTTTTCTGAGAATGGTCGAACCCAGTGTGGCCCTATCTATGGTGGTACCCGCGCCAACATCGACATTATCTTCCAAGATTACGTTGCCGGTCTGCGGTACCTTGCTATATTCACCGTTTTCATCTGGCGTAAACCCAAAACCATCGGCACCTATAATGGCCCCGCTGTGTATTACGCAATTGTTGCCTATGATCGATTCTGAATAGATCTTGGCACCGGCAAATACCATTACGTTATCGCCAATACTGACATTGTCGCCAATGTATACATTCGGATATACTTTTACGTTTTTTCCGATGTTTACGTTATCGCCCAGGTACGAAAAAGCCCCCAAGTAAAATCCCTCGCCATATTCGGCACTTTCAGAGATATAGGACGGATTTTCGATGCCTATTTTGTTGTTTTTAACCTGGTTGTAATACTCCAATAGTTTGGAGAACGATTTATAGGCATCATCAACTTTTATAAGTGTGGTCGAAAGCTCTTGCTCTGGTACAAAATCTTTGTTGACAATGGTAATGGAAGCCTTTGTTGAATAGATGTAAGGCGTGTATTTCGGGTTGGCCAAAAAGGTAAGTGAGCCCTTTTCGCCTTCCTCGATTTTTGATAGTTTATGGACGGCCGTTTGAGGATTTCCCTCAACTTCTCCCTCCAGTATTCCTGCAATTTGGGTGGCCGTAAATTTCATTGCTGCAAAAGTAAGAAATTTTGTCAAACGCTTTCCTTGGGGAAACAGAGGTAATATTTTGTCGTGGTCAACGAAAAAGAGCTCGGATTAATATGGTCGGAAGCCTTCGTCAAATCAGTCACTTTTCCGTTCTTTCCCAAAATATTTATTTTTTGGTATTTACTGTCATAGGCCTGGTTCTTTACCATGCCCGAGAACACAAAGTACGATGCCTGATCATCATCGAATGAATAATGATTCTTGACCCACTTCAATTTTTCGTCTATTTTCTTTTGGGGTACCGGTTTGTTCTTCAACTTTATTTTTAGCAGCCTACGGTTTAAGAGCATTTCGCACAATGTGGCCAACACCGTATCATCGCTTTTCTGCCACTTCTTTATGGCCGATAGCACGTCGATATCGTCGAGCTTTGCGAATAAGTCAAGAACGGTATCGTCAAAGTCTTGCAGGCTGATCGATTCATATAAAAAGAACCTTAGTGGTTCGCTCGCGTCAAGTTGCCTGCCCTGTTCAACCAAATAGCGGGCCCTTTTCAATGTCTTGACCAACAACAATTCGGCCATTAGACTGGTTTTGTGCAAGTATACCTGCCAGTACATAAAACGCCTGGCCATCAAAAATTTCTCTACCGCATAAATGCCTTTTTCTTCGACCACCAACCGGTCATCAACCACGTTGAGCATGGTAATGAGCCGTTCTGAGTTGATGTTGCCCTCGGTTACACCCGTGTAGAAACTATCGCGTTTGAGATAGTCCATCCGATCCATATCCAACTGGCTCGAGACCAATTGGTTCATGAATTTTCTGGGATACGTCGCTTGAAAAATTTGAAGCGCCACTTCCAAGCGCCCATCAAGGGCTTGGTTCAGATGCTTCATAAAGCGCAACGACAACTCTTCGTGGCCAATGCCGTGTACCAATGAGTTTTCCAGCGCATGTGAAAAAGGGCCATGGCCAATGTCATGAAGCAAAATGGCGCATAACAGTCCGTTCTCTTCATCGTCTGAAATAGAAACGCCCTTTAAGCGCAACACCTCAATGGCCTGCTTCATCAGGTGCATACTGCCCAAGGCATGGTGAAACCGGGTGTGATGCGCCCCCGGAAACACAAGATACGACATGCCCATCTGCGAAATACGGCGCAAACGCTGAAAGTACGGATGCTCGACCAAGCTTAGAATTAGTTCATTCTGAGTGCCAATAAAACCGTAAATTGGATCGTTGAATATGTTAAGCTTACTGCTTTTCACCAAGACAATCGGTAAATTTGAACGCACAAAGTTATATAATAGCTATGAAGCGGCTGCCTGAAAAGCTTACTATTTATCTTTCTGCCACAACGAGTGCAGTAGAGATGTTTCGAGATTCAATGGGTTAATTTTACCGACGGTGCTAGAAATGACAGTGACCGTGTTTTTTGGACAGCCTCTGATTCAACCAAGAATTTGAACAAACCGCTTACAGCGGTTTTTAAACAGCGTTTCACTACTATGACTAAGATTTCCATACTTTGGGTAGACGATGAGATCGACTTGCTAAAGCCCCATATATTGTTCCTTGAAAAGAAAGATTACCAGGTAACGACCTGTAAAAGTGGCCAAGAGGCACTTGAAGAAATTCGCAATGCCCCTTTCGACATTGTTTTTTTGGATGAGAACATGCCCGGTATTTCCGGTTTGGAAACCCTGAATGAAATCAAACAGTTGGATGCCTCATTGCCCGTGGTGATGATCACCAAAAGTGAGGAAGAATACATTATGGATGAAGCCATTGGTTCACAGATAGCCGATTACCTTATCAAGCCCGTCAATCCCAACCAAATATTGCTCTCACTAAAAAAGAGTCTTGACAATTCACGTTTGGTCTCTGAACGAACCACGGCCAATTACCAACAAGAGTTCAGAAAAATTGCAATGGACCTGTCGATGGTAAATTCTTGGGAGGAATGGGCCGAACTTTATAAAAAATTGATTTATTGGGAACTCCGATTGGAAGATATTGAAGATTCAAGCATGTTTGAGATACTCGAATCGCAAAAGGTCGAGGCCAATAGCCAGTTCGGTAAATTCATCGACAAGAACTACGCCAGTTGGTTTGAGGGAGACGATGCCCCTGTACTATCGCACACCCTGTTCAAAAAACTGGTAAAACCAGAGGTAGAGGGCAGCCATACCCTTTTGTTGGTCATCGACAATTTACGGTACGACCAGTGGCTGGCCTTTGAAGAGGTGCTGACCTCTTTTTACCGCAAGAAAAAAGAAGTGCCCTATTTCAGTATTTTGCCCACGGCCACCCAATATGCACGAAATGCCATTTTCTCTGGTCTCACCCCTTTGGATATGGAAAAACGCCACCCCGATTGGTGGAAGAACGATACCGATGAGGGCGGTAAAAATCTTTTCGAAGACAAATTCTTGGGAGCCCAATTAGAACGTCTCGGCATGAACCTCAAGTGGGAATACCATAAAATCAGCAGCTTGAAACAGGGCAAGCAGCTGGCCCAAAACTTTAAATCGCAGCGAGACAACGACCTAACCGTCATCGTTTACAATTTTGTGGATATGCTATCGCATGCCAAGACCGAGATGGAGGTCATAAAAGAGCTGGCCTCGAACGACAAGGCGTATCGGTCATTGACCCTGAGTTGGTTCAAGAACTCTCCCCTACTTGACATTGTGCAGCAGGCACAGTTGTTGGGCATGAAATTGATCGTGACCACCGACCATGGCACCATCAACGTAAAACACCCATCAAAGGTCATCGGCGATCGCGAAACCAGTTTAAACCTGCGCTATAAAACCGGTCGTAGCCTTACCTATGAGGAGAAAGATGTACTGGCTGCCAAAAACCCCCACAGCATTCATTTGCCCAACATCAATTTGAGCAGTTCGTTCATCTTTGCCAAAAACGACCTGTTCTTTGCCTACCCCAACAACTATAACCACTATGTAAGCTACTACCGCAACACCTACCAACATGGTGGGGTTTCGTTGGAAGAAATGATCGTGCCTTTTGTAGTTTTGGAGGCAAAATAGATTCGCTTTGAAAGAACGTTTTGAATTGCAGCGGTTAGAGGAGATTGCGAATACCGTTATTAATACGGCTTCTTCAAAAACCATCTGCCTTTACGGCCCCATGGGGGTGGGCAAGACCACTTTGGTCAAGGCCATCATAAAATCATTGGGTGGCCTTGATCGTGGTAGCAGCCCCACATTTTCATTGGTCAACGAATACCATGATGCTGAAGGAACGGTCTTGGCCTATCATTTCGATTTTTATCGCATCGACCATATTGACGAGGTGTTGGACCTTGGGTTTGAAGACTACCTATATTCAGGCGCCTGGGTGTTTATTGAGTGGCCCGAAAAAGTCGAGGAATTGCTCGATGTCGATTTTGACCGAATACACTTACAGATAATCGATGAAAATACCCGTGCCATCGAGTTTTTGCCGTCTTAAATTTTTGTTAATAAACATTTTCATTATCTTCCCGCTAGTTCCCTAGAATCGATGAAAGGATTGGTTTTTTAGATTAAAAGCAAAAAATCTCGATAAACGACTTGTTTCGTA
>CEVF01149592.1_pt1 | contig 119235 bp, 108 predicted proteins | sample 356441 | NCBI WGS metagenome assembly CEVF01 (sample SAMEA2622765, study PRJEB7988) | marine metagenome | biome: marine biome (ENVO:00000447); feature: surface water layer (ENVO:00002042); material: "saline water (ENVO:00002010), including plankton (ENVO:xxxxxxxx)" | depth 5 m | reverse complement strand
TAACCCTTAACCCTTAACCCTTAACCCTTAACCCTTAACCCTTAACCGAAAATATGTTCAACCTCTATTCAGCCCAAATCGAGAGCCTTTCTCTACACAGGGTGGGCAACAAGACCAAGAACGAAGGAATTTTTCTTTCAGAGGAACCACATATCGTAAATGACGAAATCGCCGGTTTGCTCAAAGAGTACTTCTTTAGGCCCTTTCGTGAAAAAGAAGAAAATTATTACCGCTTTTTTCACGAGGCAGACCTCGAGTTTCATGAAATCTATTCGGCAGTAAGTGAATTGCTCATAGACCCATCAAAGGCACATACACTATCAAAGAAAGTGGCCCAACATCTGTTCGACCAGTCGAACCACCCACACATTAAAAGTGGTGAGCTGTACGTGGTACACTTTTCCAATTTGTTATTGGACAATGAGAAAGTTGACGGGGTAGGCATCTTCAAAAGTGAATTAAAACACGACTTTCTCCAATTCGAAGAGAAAGGAACCAATCTTGAAATACGTATTGAACAGGGCATCAATATCAATAAACTGGACAAAGGGTGCCTAGTGTTCAACTCAAAAAAAGAAGAAGGTTACAAGGTACTTTCAGTCGATAGCAACCGTTACGATGCCAAATATTGGCTGGAAGATTTCTTGGGATTGATTCCCTTGGCAGATGAAAACTTCTATACCAAAAATTACCTGAAGTTTTGCCAGAATTTTGCCAAAGACGTGGTGTTGCCCGCCGAGGACAAACAACAGGAAGTCCTGTTCATTAACCGGGCGGTGAACCACTTTGCCAAAAATGACAATTTTGAGGAAACCCGTTTTTTGAACGAGGTGTTGGACAATCCCGAACTGATACCAGAATTCAAGCATTACAAGGTTGAAAAAGGACCCAAATTCAGTATCGAGGATGTTTCAAGTTTTGACATCGCCAACAAAGCGGTCTCAGACACGCGTAAAAAAATCAAGAATGTGATCAACCTCGACACCAACATCCAAATAAAAATGGATTTTATCAATCCTGAATCGGCTGAAAAATTTGTTGAAAAGGGTTGGGACGAAGAACGGCAGATGTACTATTATCTGGTCTATTTCAACAAAGAGCAGAAGAGCTGATATGTCTTGTGTTCATCGTTTTTGGGTTCGGACCATAGACACCAAACAGTAAAGGTCAGAACTTTTTTTCGATGATCTGCCGCATGCTGACATCTTCGTAGTTACGTTTGACAAAATCAAGGGCAAGGTCTAAAATTTGGCCCATTCGTTCGCAACGCTTAAAATTCTTGTCATATGTGAGGCCGTAAATCTGTGTTTTAAGCGTATTTACGTGTTCTTCCACCGATATTTTATCAGTTTTTGCCGTGTTCACCAACCGTTTGATACGCTTGCCCGAGCTTAAAATACGCTTGGCCACGATGGAGCGTTCCTCAATCTTGTACTGGTCAACCGAATACTTTTGCAGTTTGGTCCGCACCAATTCGACCATTTGAAAGTTTTCCTTAAAAAATTGGGGGCGGTACACTTTAAGGTTGCCCTCGTAACATTGTTGGTCAAAATCAATGGCCCTGATACGGTACACCACATGGTCAAAATCATGTACCGGCACAATAACGTAGTTGTAAGACCGCATATCGCCCAACAATCGAATCATACAACGTTCGTTGAACTTTACGAACTCTTTTGCAAGCTGGGCCTTTTCAGACTCCGTACAGGTAGGCAAAAAGTCCCTTATGAACACATCACCGGGTATGCCCGCGATATGCTCTTCGATCAAGGTGTCTTTGTAGACCAAAAAGTTCAGGTTATAGGGCGACAGCATGTGCTCAAGCTCTAGACCGTATACCCGTGAGGCATCGGTCTTTTTTACATAGAAATACGTGTAATTGTCATTCAGGATATTTCGGATCTTGATGCGAAAAGGCTTTGAGTTGCCAAAGGTGCAGTAGTCCACTGCATCAACGTTCAGGTACTCTAATATTTTTTCGCTTCCGTCTGAGTGCAAGATTGAGTATACCCGTTTAAGGCTAAGGTCGATTTCTTCGCGTTCAAAGTCGGAATAATACACCCGCACCCACAGGGTATCCTCTCCATCATTGTCATAAACCACCACAGAACCTGAGAAACGTAGCAGATCGTCATAAAAAATAGGAATCTCTATTTTTCGGCTGTACCGGTCCAAATAATTATCCAGCTTTTTGCGGATGGGAAAGGCCGGTTTTTTCTTCGACATCAATTTCTCGTCTGACATTTCTGTAGCATTAATTCAAACTCACTCCTTTAAAATATAAAACCTTACGATGAAACGCCCAACAATATTCAATAAAAAGGCTTTACAACATCTCCAAAGGCTTTCACAACAATACTTTGCAGTACGTTCATGGTTGGTCTTACTTTGCCCTTTCGTGAAGAATCAAGCCCATATAATGAATAAGTGGTATTTTGCCCTTTTTGCAATTCTTTTGTTGGGATTTGCAGAAAACACCTTCGCACAGTTAAGCGACCTGCATTATTTGCCCCCGTTGAAACAGGGCCGAAACAACCAGGCCATCCGCCAACAGGCCGTTTACCTTTCTACGCCAGAGCCCACGACTTTTACAGTGAATGCGTATCGGGGTACGAGTACGACGCCGATTGCCTCCTTCAACATCTCTAACATAAGTCCGGCAGTGTACACTTTGCCTAATGGTGACAATAATATTACGTTGGTCAACAACGCCAATACCGGTGTTGTTCTCAACAACTCTGGCCTGCGCTTTGAATCGCCCAGTGGAAACCGGTTTTATGTCAACTATAGGGGCTATTCGTCTGCCCAAGCGGCATCGTTGACCTCAAAGGGGCGTGTGGCCATGGGAACCCGATTCAAATGGGGCGGAGTGCCTAATTTGGGGGCACACCCTTCTAAATCGAACACCTTGGGCATTATGGCCACTGAAGACAACACCATGGTGACCGTTTATGGGTATGACCCGGCCTGTCGGTTCAGACAGGGAAACAATGTCTATGGAATCACAGACGACACGTATACCATTACCCTAGATGCAAACGAATCATTTGTGTTTGAGGCCTACGTGGGCAACTCCCCGACCCCGGCCCACCGCGATGGCTGGATCGGGGCATCGATAGAGTCAGACAAAGATATTGTGATCAGTAATGGATCGCTGAACTTTGGCCGCCAAGAAAATGCCAGCAATCGCGATGCCGGTATTGACCAGCCCGTGCCAGAAAACCGTTTGGGAAAAGAATATGTTTTTGTACGTGGTAACGGGGGCACCAATGGGGCCACCGAATTCCCACTGATAATTGCAACGGCCGACAATACCCAGATTTTCGTCAATGGCAATACCACCCCTATTGCCACTATTGACAATGGGGAATATTTTGAGATACCCAGTACGTTTTACTCAGCCAATTCTGTGGGTGCCAATATGTTTGTGCAGACGTCTAAAGATGTATATGCCTATCAATGCATGGCTGGTGCCAGTCAAGTATATACCCAGGGGCTCAATTTTGTGGCGCCGGTCAATTGTCTTTTGCCCGATGTGATGGATAACATTCCAGATATCAGGAATATGGCCGGAACGAACGTTACCGGGGGGGTCACCATCATCGCTGCGGTAAACACACCGGATGCGAATATTACGGTCACAGATGGTAACGGGCCCGTAGCCCTGCCCCCATCTAACCCAGTTGCAGGGTCTACAGATTGGAAAACCTTTTTCATTCCCAACCTGAACGGAGATGTAAGTGTTCAGTCAACCGGACCCATCGCCGTAGGATTTTTTGGATATAACGGTGCCAGGGGTGTGGCGGGGTACTTTTCAGGCTTTGATACCGTACCCGAAGTAAACCTGGAGATAAGAGGCGGTAGTGGTTGCTTTGTAGGCTCTACCATTTTTGAGGCAACGGGCAATTTTGATGCCTATCAATGGTTCGGCGATGGCCAGCTGATACCAGGGGCCAATGGACCCAGTTATGCGCCCACTGTTGCCGGTGATTATTATGTTCGTGGCACCAAAGGGCCCTGTACGTATGACTCGCAGCCTATATCGGCATATTATTGCGACCCTGACGTGGTCGTCAACAAAACGGTTGACAGACCGGAAATCATGGAGGGAGAAACCGCCACCTTTACCATAAAGGTCAGAAATCTGGGCGTCGGACCGCTTACCAATCTTCAAATCACGGATAATATCCCAGCCGGGCTCACCTTGGTCTCAGCCTTCACCATTACCGGGAGCTGGAGTGGAAACACTTGGGATATTGGAACCTTGAACGGCGGTGAGACAGCATTTTTGGAACTTGAGGTACGAGCAGATGAAATCGATACCCTGCCATTACTGAGCTTGACCAATACGGCCATCAATACCCAAGACCAACCCGATACCAATATCACTGTAGACAACCCCTCTGCCCACATCATCGTACACAACGACTCTGACAATGATGGCGTGAACGATAGTACTGATTTAGATGATGACAATGATGGCATTTACGATCAAGAGGAGTGCGGCACCCTGTTCTTCAATATCGCCAACGGCAATTCGCACACCAGCGCCCTGGTCACCAATAACAACTATTTGGTGCTTGACATATTCAGTCTAGACAACTCGTTCAATCTACAGATAAACGGAAACGATGTTGCTGGGGAGATACAATTTCAGAACACATCAGGAAATATAGCCCGGTTTATGGATGGCACCGGATATGGTGAGAGCGGTAACCCAAATATATGGACACTTACCGGCACCCACGGCACACCGATACTCAGGGTGGTCATCGACCAATCAGGGCGATTTGAGCTTTTTGGTGCACGCTCATCCAACGGGCCTTTAGAGCCTATGGAGTTGACCACTCCAGCGGCAACGGTTAGCTGGAACCCGGTTGGAAACAATGCCGTTGTTATTGGGCAGGCCGTGATAGGCCCCACCAACATGCGTGGCATGCTGCTTACTGCAGGCTGCGATACCGATGCCGATGGCATTCCCGATCAACTAGACCTTGATAGTGATGGTGATGGGTGTAGCGACGCCAATGAATTTTATAAAGATGACAATGCCGATGGTGGTGATGGGGGCGAATTCGGTACGGGCGTACCCGTGGTGGATGCAGCCGATGGCACCGTCAACAGCGCATCGTACACTAGGGTCTTTGCCCCTGAAATACTGTTAGGAAACACTTCTGAGGATTTAGGCGGAAATGATATCAACGGACAGGGCGTCAACCTTGGCCAAACTTTTAATTATGTACTGCGTTTTCAGAATACGGGCGATGACAATGCCGTGAACTACAGCATCCGTGATATTCTACCGAACAATGTAACACTCGACAACATTGATGTTTCGAACGCCCCAGGGGTTACCCACAGCTATGACATAAACACCAACACCATCATTTTTCAGGTACCCGACAACCTAGCGGAGGTAGACGACCCTGAATACACCATCAAGATTACGGTCACCATTTCGGCCAACTGCACAGATTTTGTGGATGCCTGCTCTTCACAATTGCAAAATCAGGCATACTCGACCTATCAGGGTGTTTTGAATCCATCCACTTTTACAGACGAAGGCGGTGCAACCTCAACTTCGGCCTGTAGTGTTCCGCCACAAGTGGCCAACAACAATATTTTAGATGATTTGGCAAACTGCAACCAAGCCCGAACCGTGCAACTCTGCGGTGATGATGTGGTGCTGTCGGCAGGTGTTGGCTTTACCATGTATACTTGGGCATTGGACAACAACAATGATGGCCAAATAGATGCTGGCGATACCCTCTTGAACGATGGCGACCCTGACAATGACCCAAGTACGTTATTGGTCACCGACATCGGAAATTATATTGTGGAAAAATCAGCAGGAAGCGGTTGCCCTGATTTGGTCGAGCGCATTACGGTTGAAAGGTTTGGATCCACCCAGACCAACCCCATAATAGAATACTTTAACCAAGTTAATGGCGATGGCAATCCTAATAACGATTTACAGGGTGAGGTCGTCACCTGTTCAATTGATGGCGATTTACTGCCCAAGCTATTCTTGTGTGGTGAAAATGACAGCGCTACCATACAATTGGGTATTACCGATGCCCAGAGCATTGTATGGCAGCAGCTCGATGAGGGCAGCTGTTCAGATGTAGGGGATGACTGTGCCAATAAAAGCGGTTCCTGTACCTGGACCGATTTGGCGACCCAAGACAATTATACGCTGACAGATAGTGGATCGTACCGGGTCGTCATCAACTATCAGAACGGTTGCTTTAGCCGTTTCTACTTCAATGTGTTCAAGAATAATTTGGATATTGAACATACCGCTTCCGATATTTTGTGCAGCACGCCCGGCAACATTAGAATCACCAATATTGGCTCGGGTTACGGATTTCAGTTGATCGATGCCTCGAACAACAGCGTGGTAGTGCCCTTTTCCGCAGATAACGGTCCCAGCTTTGATATCACGGCCAGCGGCACCTATCGCGTACAGGTCACCCAACTAGACCCTATCACCAATGATCCGATTGTAGGTAGCTGTGTTTTTGAAACTGAGGATATCGGTATATTGGAACGTGACTATCAGGTCAACCTCAGCAGCACCCCTGCCGAATGCGACGAATTGGGCACCATCACCGTTCAAGCGTTGAACGTACTGCCAAATTATAGCTATGAACTTCGACTTGATGATGGGAGCAACGGCGGTCAAGGCACCTTCGTGGCCAATGAAACAGCTACCAACGATAACACCCATACGTTTGCAAATGTAAACCCGGGCAACTACATCGTGATTACCACAACGGATGACGGCTGTACCAACACCCAAAACATCACCGTAGGTGAGGTAGCCGAATTGAGACTTTCTGCCATTACCACAGACCATATTACCTGCAATGCCGGGGTCATTACGCTTACGCCACAAGGGGGTAGTCCAAATCCCGATTACGAAATGGCCATTTGGGCAAAAGACGGAGTACCACTGTACACTGACCCCAATGATGTTCCTGATACGGCCAAGCAGAATACCACCAATTTCTTGTTCGGGTATCGAGGTACGCCAGAGACCTATTTTCCGAATGAAGAGGGAGATTATCAGTTCATCGTTTTTGATGGAAATGGCTGCAGTGCCCTCTCGAACATAGTGAACATACAATATTTGGGAACCGTTTCAATAGCCGCTTCACATACTGATATTGTCTGTTCCGATTCTTCCACTTCAACATTGACGGTCACTGCAACCGGTGGTACGGCCCCTTATCAATACAGTTTGGATGGCGGAACAAGCTACCAGACAGAAAACACTTTTGTAAACCTTCCGGCCGGTCGCTACACCATTACCGTTATGGACTCAAGCGGTACCCCGACATCGAGATGTATCGAAACACTGGATTACGAAATTGACCAGCCGTTTCGGTTGACTGCCTCAGCTGCAATTGTGGAGGATGCCTCATGCAACCCCAATGGGGCTCTGGTAAAAATATTGAACCCCAATGGCGGGCAGGGCCCCTATGAATACAGTTTCGATGGCGGCAGCAGTTTTTCCGCCAATGACCAACGAAACCTTTTGCCCGGCAACTACCAATTGGTGGTAAGGGATGCCCTGGGCTGCACCTTTGATATGGACCTGGCCGTGCCAACACCGGCACCAGACCCCAATTTTGACAGCAACGTGGTTTACGCTTGTGATGGTTCAGGAAGTATCACGATTTCCCCATCGAACACGACCGATTTTGATTACACCTACACATTGAACGGTACCGAAAATACCCCAGCCGACAACAATGTATTCCCAAATGTTACAGATGGTACCCATACGGTAACCGTGGCATATGCAAGTAGTCTTCTGCCCGACCAGAGCACCTTGTTCTTTGAGGACTTTGGTGCTGGCACCACCACCCAAATAGGTGAGATTGGTCCAGATTATTGCTACGAGCCCCAAGATGGTTCAATTACGCCCTGCAATCGCGGCCCTGCCGGAATTTTGGTGAATGGTGAGTATACCGTTACCAATTTTGTGACCAATCCCATTACCTTGTGGACCAGCCCCCAAGACCATACAGGGCTGGTAGACGGCAGGTTCTTGGCCATCGATATAAGTACCTTCTCAGACACGGGCAATCCGCAACTCAACAATATTTTGTGGGCAAGAAGAAATATTGAGGTTCTGCCCAATAAAGAAGTGACCCTACGTTTTTGGGCCTATAATCTTATGAATGTTGGCGGAGCGGGCAACAATCCCGAAGTACGGGTAGAGATACTCGATAATAACGGAACGGTTATTTATAGCGAAGTAGCCCCTGAAATTCCGAAAAACACCAACGACACAGATTGGCACGAACGTATCATTACCTTCGACCCAGGGGCAAATACCGACATCGACATCGTATTCAGGACCAATGTCAACAGCAACGATGGCAATGACTTGGTTTTGGATGATATTACCGCATTTCAAATGCCCGATGTTTGTGAAAAGACACAAGACCTGACCGTGGTTGTTGAGGCCGGCCAAGCCTTTTCAGCCCAGTTGTTGGGTGTCAACGACCCAAGTTGCCAAGGTGCTTCAGATGGTTCAATTCGTTTTGAGGTTTCAAATTTTGATCCGACCCTTGGCTTTGAATATTCGTTGGATGGTGGCACCAGTTGGACAACTTCATTGACCTCACCGGTGATTACCGCCAACAACTTGGCAGACGGTTCTTATACTGTACAGGTACGAAAAGTGGACGATACCGCTTGCACGGCCAGTTTCTCGGCAACGTTGAACGAGCCGACCGTTATTATGCCGCTTCTAAATCAAACGGCCGATTACACTTGCTTCAATACTGGAGCGACCCTAGAGGCTTCGGCCACCGGTGGCACCCCTGGCTATGAGTACCAATTGGAAGATACGTCGGCAAACATTGTACGTCCGTACCAGTCCGCACCTACATTTACCAATGTGCCCGATGGCGGTTATTTGGTACGGGTGCGGGATGCGAATGGCTGTGAAGAAATCTCGACCATCCCTGTAACGGTTGTGGAACCCGAAACCATAACGTTTGACCTTACCGCAACAGCTTGTTATGATGGTAAGAACAATGCTTCGGTAACCGCAACGGTAACTACCGGCAATGGCGGGTATACCTTTAGGATAAATGGAGGTGCTTGGTTGACCCCAACGCCTGCTTCTGACACTACCTATACATTTACCGGACTTTCTGATGGGCTATACACCATTGAGGTTTCAGATGCCTACGGCTGTATTTCAAATCCCCAAGATATCACCATCCATCCACCTTTATTGGGCCAAATGGATGTGGTTGACGTAAGTAGTTGTGCCGATGGAAGCATTACTGTGAACGCCACCGGGGGAAATAATGGTTATGTATATGCCTTCTTGAACACAGGAAATACGGTCCAGGACTCAGACTTTGGAGCCTCCAATACGTTTACTGTAACCAATGCCAGCGCTGGCACTTATGATGTGTACGTACGTGATAATGGTGGTACCAGTCCGTACTGTCAATACATGGAAACCCTTACCGTACAAAATTCACCTGCCTTGGCATTTACCGCAACGCCGACCGATGCAGAATGTCATGGAGGTACCGGTAGTATTGCCGTCAATATCAGTACTGGTCTGGCACCTTATACCTACGAACTGGTCGATATCGACAATGGGGTTGCCAATCAGACCCAAACAGGCGTAGTGGCCATGTCTAGAACATACTATAACTTATTGCCCGGACAGTACGATGTCATTATCACCGATGCCAACGGTTGCGCCACCACCACATCGGGAATAGTGGTTGCGGCGCCTGACGAGCTAACCGCTGATATTTCGGGCATTACCCCGGCAACCTGCACCGGAGATGTCAACGATTTCGGCTTTGGGTTCAGCAACTACCCCACCACTTTGGGCACCATTGAGTTCAGTGCCGATGGCGGGGCCAATTGGATAGGCGACAACAGTGTGCCCGGCACCACTGACCAATTGACCGGTTATCTATCGGGATCAACGGTATACCCTTCGATGCGAACGGTTGACGGTTCAGGCAATACGGTCTGCCAAACTGATTTCCCTCCCTTTATCATTCCCTATCCATTGGATGATCTCGATATTACCGTCTTGCCGATCATCGTGAATTGCAACGAGCTGCAAGTTACAGTAAGGGGGCAAAACGGTACCGCTCCCTATGAATATACCTATTCGGAAGACCCTGCCAATTTCAACCCGGCTGCCCCGGCCAATGGCTGGACACCTCCTTTGGCTTCAGGGGTAACGCACACGTTTCCCGGTCTGACACCCGGACGAACATATGCCTTCTATGTACGTGATGCAGTAGGCTGTATCCGTCAGAGCAACGTGAACGTGAACGATGTGGTGACCAATCCCATGAAAATCACGGCAGCGTATGAACCCTCATGTAGTGGGACAAACAATGGTGAAATCACCTATACGATTACCGATGATGATGGCCTTACTGAACCAGATATGCGGTGGACGCTTTATGATATCAACGATAATCCCATCACTTCCAGTGGCGGTGATGTTCCGTATACCAGTACCATTACCATTCCAAATTTGGCCCCGAACGAATATTATATTGTTGTAGAGCAGGTAAACGGAGGCACGGTACAATGTACCAGTGCCAGCGAAAACCTTATTTTGGAAGAGCTGGATCCCATAACCGCTAATCTAAATGTATTGCAACATATTACCTGCGAGGGTCCAGGACTTATTTCAATCGACAATATTCAGGGTGGTGGCGGCACCTACAGTTACACGATTACGGGCCCGGCGCCTTTTTCAACTATTTCGGGCACCACAGATAATCCTGTGTCGATTCCTGCAAATTCACCTCCCGGCAGTTACGCAGTAAGCATCAGTGACCAATATGGTTGTGCTTATTCGTTGGGAAGCGTCAACATGAACCTAGCTGCCAATCCGACCATAACGGCTGTCGATGTAGACAACTGTTCTTCATCGGCCACGGTAACGGTCACCGCAAGTGGTGCCTCACCGACCTTATACTCCTTGGATGGTGGCACTACCTATCAAGACAATGGAGGGGTGTTCAACAATGTTACCGCCGGAAGCTATACCCTTTTCGTAAAGGATGGCAACGGTTGTACCGCTTCACAAACAGTAAACGTGGAAACGACACTTGAAGTTACGGCAACATTGACGAAAAACTTGGGCTGTGGAGCAGGCAATGAAGCCGAAATACGAATTGAGGTAACCTCAGGTTCCAACAATTACGATTATGAAATTGTGGGTACCTCAGGTACTTTGGTTCCAAGACAGGCATTGGCATCAAATCCATTGAGTGTTCCTGTGGCAACTGCCGATACCTATACGGTAACCGTATATGACAACAATACCAATTCCCCCGAGTGCAATAGAAGCTTCATAATAGAAATACCAGCGGCCACATCGCCCCACTTCAGCGTGGATGCAACTGATGTAAGCTGTTTTGGGGCCGCAGATGGTACCATTTCGATTACTGAAATAAACAATGGCAACAATCCATTGAGTTATGTGCTGAGCCCCAACAATGGTACTTTTAACGCAGCAACCAACTCTTACGAAAATCTTCCTGCTGACACCTATCAAATCACGGCCACAGGCCCCAATGGTTGTACAACCATTAGCCCCCCTATTGTGGTGGGTGAACCTAATGAAATTACGTTCAATATGCCCTCTGTGACCCCATTTGGCTGTTCAACCGGCAATAATACCGTAAATGCCAGCATTACCGTAGATGTAGGCAGCATTACCGGTGGAAGCAACAACTACATTCGCTACGAATTTATCGACAATGCAACCAGTTCGGTACTTCAGAACGGTACCGCCCATAACTATATCTATACCGATTTTGCCGGTGGTGATGTAATTGTTCGGGTTTATGACGACAATGGCTGTTCAGGTGAAGTCACCGTTACCGTACCGGCATATGACCAATTGCTTTCGGCATCTGTTCACGTTGACGAGGACATCAGTTGTAGCAATGCCGGAGAGGACATCAGCATTGATGCAGTGGGTAGTTTGACAAGTTATGGTACGCATCCTGCCAATTATGAATTCAGAATGTTGCCTTCGGGCAGCTATCAGGCATCAAACCAGTTCTTTGACCTGGTGCCAGGCAACTATACTTTCGGAATAAGGAATACCATCACGGGATGCGAATTGACCATTACCCATGTGGTCGAGGAGCCCAATACCTTTGATGTGACCGTTGAAAAACTGTCAGATGCGGTTTGCTTTGGCGATGATGGAAGCATTAGATTGACATTGTTCGATGCCACATACACCGGAGGCTTCTCTTGGCAGATTTTTGACACCAACGGCACCCCTGCAGACCGTTCAGATGACGGTGCTGCAATCTTGAGTGGTAATTCTGTCAATCTTGGCCCAACAGAGGCCATAAGTGTTCCAGCGGGCAATTATCTGGTAGAGGTGGTGCAAGATGCCTTCCCCGAGTGCAGCCAGGTAAGGTCATTCAGTATTGCCACGCCATCGGCCCCCATTTCATTGAATGCCATAGACCTCACAGATGTAGGTTGCACCAATGATCAAGGCGCGGCAGCTATCAATCCCACGGGTGGCCAGGCACCGTACACAATTGACCTGACCCATGTTGGCAATAATAGCACGACCACGGTTTCCAATGTGAACGCACATCTGTTCCAATCACTGGTTGTCGGCCAATATACCATTACAGTTACTGATGCGCTGGGCTGTACTGAAATATTTACAAATGCCTTCGAACTGTTATTGCCCGACCCGATTACAGGTACTGTTCACCATACCAATTTAGTATGCAAGGGCGATTCAGATGCATCGGTTTCCATAAGTTTGTCCCCCCGTAATGTAAGTGCCGCCTATCGCTATATATTGAACAAGTACAATGATGCAGCGGGTAGTGTTCTGTTAGCGTCATCGACCTCACAAACAAGTGCCACATTCGATAATCTGGGCGCTGGTTTCTATACTATCGCTGCTCTTGATGATATGGGCTGTTCTTTTGAAACCCCAGTGGTCGAAATTGTAGAGCCGACAGAGGTTACCGCCCAACTTCTTACCCAACAGGTACTGAGCTGTCAACGGGGCGCAGAGTTGTTATTGCACGCTTCAGGGGGTACCGCTCCCTACAGTTGGAGTGTGGATGGAACCACTTTCACCCCCATGAACGAGGTAAATGGAGCCAATACCCATCTCTTTACAAATGTAGCTGCGGATGCCTATCAATATTATGTGAGGGACAGTTTCAACTGTGTATCCATTCTTTCAAATGAAATCCAGGTCAATATGGTCCAAGATTTGACCCTTACGGTAGATCAATCTGCGGCATTTGTAAATTGTAGTGGCGATAGCACTGCCATAATCGAATCCTCGGCCACGGGAGGATTGGGAGATTATCAATACGCATTGTTTGGCGATCCGGCCCTGACCGATGAAATAGTGCCGAATCAGCCCAATGGCCTGTTCACAGATTTGCCACAGGGCAGTTATTATGTTCGGGTACAAAGTGATGATTGTGAAACCATTTCCGAAGAGATCATCATTCAAGAGCCTACACCTTTGGTGGTCGATACGAACATCTCAAATATCAGTTGCAATGGGGCTGAAGACGGTAGTATCGTACTGAACGTACAAGGTGGTGTCGGACCCTATCAGTTTGCCATTTCGCCCAACCTGAACCAATTTGTCGATGAAAACAGTTTCAATGGACTTGCACCGGGCGATTACACAGTTATTGCACAAGATGCCAATGGTTGCTTTGAGGTGGTAAGCTTCAGCTTGGCAGAACCCAACGAACTGTCTTTGACAACCACGGTTTTGGATGAAATCTGTTTTGAAAGTAGTGATGGTGCCATTACTTTACAAATCAATGGCGGTACCGCACCCTACTTCACAAGCTTGAACAGCAACAACGATGCAGATTTTGCTGAGGGCGTACTGGAATATAACAACCTGCCAAGCGGTACCCATGTAGTTTTTGTAAGGGATGCCAATGGCTGTGAACTGTCAGAGGTATTCGAAGTTGCCAGTGGGGCCAATCTTGCAGGTGAAGCGGTGGTCAGTTACCCCTGTGATTCGGGCGTGGCCACCAACTCGGTCAGTATAGCCTTCGAAGATGATACCGTAAGTGGTGAAGTTTTGTATGGATTGGATACCACAGACCCTGCTGAAATGGTCTTGGATGGCCCTTTTGAAAATTTGGCCGGCGGTGACCATTTTATCACGGTGGTTCATAGCAACGGCTGCACCAATACTTTTGAATTCACCATTACGGAATTTGAGCCGTTGGAGTTACAATTGACAGAGGGTGACATTAATACCATCGAAGCATTGGCGTTTGGTGGGTCGGGCAACTACACCTTCAGTTTCGATGGGGGTGATTTCTCTGAAGATCCTAACCATTACATCATCGAGACCGCTACCTATTCGGTCACCGTAACCGATGAAAATGGGTGCAGTGTCACCGAAGAAATATTTATGGAGTTCATCGACATCGAAATCCCCAATTTCTTTACCCCCGACGGCGACGGCAACAATGATGTCTGGAGACCCAGAAACATTGAGCAATACCCCAACATCTTCATAAAAATATACGATCGGTACGGTCGAACGCTCTACCATTTTGAGGGCAACCATGATGGATGGGATGGCCAGTACCAGCTGACCGACCTACCATCGGGTGATTACTGGTACATCATTAAACTCAACGGTGTACAAGACACGAGAGAGTTCATAGGCCATTTTACCCTGTACAGGTAGATCAATCAAAAATTATTGGAATGCCTGCTGAGGTTACATCAACATTGGCAGGCATTATTTTTTAAGCACAAACAACAAAATACGTTCATTTTACAACAAAGTGTTGCGAACTGCCTCACAGTCTTAATAAATTGGCAATAGAACCATAACCACCATAACCTACTAATTTCTAAATGAGACTATTTACTCTTTTTTGCTTATTGTTCGCCGGTTTCTTAGGCCAAGCGCAATTAAGTGATCTACATTATTTGCCACCATTACGACAAGGACAGAACAATGCAGCCATTCAACAGCAGGCGGTATATTTGTCCACTCCCGAAACCACGCCCTTCACCGTAAATGTCTACCAAGGTACGAACCCGACACCGATTACCTCGTTCACCATTTCGAATACCGGTCCCGCGGTCTACACATTGGGCAACGGCAACAACAATGTAACATTGGTAGACGATGCCAATACTGGCGTGGTACTGACCAATAGTGGTCTTCGATTTGAATCTCCAAGTGGCGAAAACTTTTATGTAAACTACAGGGGGCGCTCTGGTTCACAAGCAGCATCATTGACTTCAAAGGGTCGTGTTGCCATGGGCACCCGGTTCAAATGGGGCGGGGTTCCCAACTTGGGCAGCCATGTTTCAAAATCGAATACCTTGGGTATTATGGCAACTGAAGACAATACCACCATTACGCTTTCGGGTTATGACCCGGACTGTGAATTTCGGGTGGGCAGCAATAGAGCCGGTATTACCGATGATTCGTACACCATTACATTGGATGCAAATGAGTCCTTTGTTTTTGAAACTTATATCGGCAACTCTCCGACCATGGCCCATGAAAGGGGTTGGATAGGCGCTTCCATCGTTTCTGATAGGGACATTGTTATCAGCAATGGATCATTGAACTATGGTCGCCAGGTCGGTGCAAGCAATAGGGATGCTGGAATTGACCAACCGGTACCCGAAAACAGGTTGGGAAAGGAATATGTTTTTGTGCGGGGAAATGGAAACGCCAATGGGTGGACAGAATTTCCATTGATAATCGCTACTGAAAACAATACACAAATTTTTGTGAATGGTTCTGCCACTCCAATAGCCACAATAAATGACGGCGAATTCTTTGAAATTCCAAGTACTTACTATTCTTCGAACTCGGTTGGGGCCAATATGTATGTAGAAACCTCAAAAGATGTGTATGCCTACCAATGTATGGGTGGGTCAACTGCTGCATATACACAAGGATTGAACTTTGTAGCCCCTGTCAATTGTTTGCTGCCAGATACCATGGACAATATTCCCAACATTACCGATGCCGCTGGGGTAAACATTACGGGAGGTGTAACCATAATTGCCGCCACCTCAACACTGGATAGCAGCATAACCGTAACGGATGGAAGTGGTACTGTTACCCTACCTCCTTCATCTCCGGTTATCGGCACTCCTGATTGGAAAACATTTTATGTTCCCAGCCTTACCGGAAACGTAAGCGTGCAGTCTACGGGACCCATTGCGGTTGGCTTTTTTGGTTTTAATGGGGCAAGAGGTATTGCAGGCTATTACTCTGGGTTTGATACGGTACCGAACATAAATCTTCAAATAACCGGCAGTAATTGTTTGCCCGGAGCAGTCTTGGAAATTGCCAGCGGGGAAACCTTCGATGCCTATCAATGGTATGGTGACGGGGTACTGATTCCTGGGGCCACATCGGCCTCTTATACCGCCACAACTGCCGGCGATTACTTTTTAAGGGTGACTCGGGGGCCGTGCAGCTACGATTCCAATTCCATTGCGGTTTATTATTGCGACCCTGACATTGTATTGAACAAAACCGTAAATCAGAACAATGTTACCGATGGTACCGATGTAACTTTCACCATTACGGTGGAAAATTTTTGGAATGATCCCGTGACCAACTTAGTCTTGACCGACTTACTGCCCAATGGTTTGGAGTTTGTTTCTGCTTCAACAACAACTGGTTCTTTCAATTATCCTGATTGGACCTTGGGCACGTTGAACCCTGGGCAATTGGAGACCCTGACACTGACTGCCAAAACTAAAATGACCAACATTTATCAAAGTTCCCAAACTTATACCAATACGGTAACAAATGCCCAAGACCAAACAGATTTGAATATTACCACTGACAATCCGAGCGTGAATGTCACTGTGAACATAATTCCGCCCACAACGGTAATCACAAACAGACGAATTACGATAAGGGTCAATAAAAACTAGTTCATGGGGTGTGGATTTTTTTTGGAATAACCCCAATTTAGAATGTAACAAAAACGGTTATCCATCGTCAAGTAAGTATCAAGCAAAAAAGATACTTCCTTTGGAGACCATCCTCACAGTAAAAAACCTAACCAAAAAGTTTGGGTACCTGACCGCCGTCAAAGACCTGTCTTTTACCATTGAAAAAGGCAATGTCTATGGAATTCTTGGGCCCAATGGCAGTGGCAAATCGACCACTTTGGGCATTATCTTGAACGTGGTCAACAAAACAGCCGGTGAATTCAGCTGGTTCGATGGCAACACCTCAACGCACGACGCACTAAAAAAGGTGGGCGCCATTATCGAGAGACCCAATTTTTATCCCTATATGTCGGCCGTTAAAAACCTTAAGCTTGTCTGTAAGATCAAGGAAGTACCCGAGGACAAAATTCAAGAAAAACTGGAGCTGGTGGGGCTTTGGGAACGGCGTGACAGCAAATTCAAGACCTATTCGTTGGGCATGAAACAACGCTTGGCCATCGCCTCTGCCCTATTGAACGACCCTGAGATATTGATACTCGATGAGCCCACCAATGGGCTCGATCCAGCGGGCATCCACCAGATTCGTGAGATTATCAAGAAAATTGCGTCCCAGGGCACCACTATTTTGCTGGCTTCGCACTTACTTGACGAGGTTGAAAAAGTCTGTAACCATGTCGTCATACTGCGAAAGGGCGAGAAACTTTATTCCGGTCCGGTTGACAGCATGCTGGCCAGTCACGGCTTCTTTGAGCTAAAGACGGCCGAAATGGAAAAACTGCAACAGTTGCTCGAAGATCATGCCAGTTTTGGCAAGATTTCGGCAGAGAACGGCACACTGACCGCCTATTTGAAGGAGGAAATAAATGCCGATGAGTTGAACAAGTTGCTGTTTGAAAAGGGCATTGTGCTGTCGCATTTGGTGAAACGGAGGGAAAGTCTGGAAGAACAATTCTTGGCACTGACAAAAAACAACTAGACCATGGTACGACTTTTACAGATAGAATTCATAAAGCTTTGGAACAACAGGGCCAGCAAGATATTGATCGTTTCTTACTTTCTTATCCTGACCTCAATTGCCCTGATCGCAGCCATCAAGTTCGATATTGGCCCCGTTAAATTCCATTTGGCAGATATAGGCATCTTCAATTTTCCGTATATCTGGCACTTCAATACCTATGTGACCGCTTTTTTTAAGCTGTTTTTGGCAATTGTCATTGTTTCGATGATGGCCAATGAATACAGCAACAAGACCATCAAGCAAAACCTGATTGATGGACTTTCAAAAAAGGAATTCATTTTATCGAAGTTTCTCACCGTTATTTCGTTTGCGTTCATTTCAACGGTGTTCGTTTTTGTGGTTTCATTGATTTTGGGGTTGGTTTATTCCGATTACAATGAAATCTCGATCATATTCTCTGACTTGGAGTTTGTAGCGGCCTTCTTTTTTAAACTGGTAGGTTTTTTCTCATTTTGCCTATTCTTGGGGATTTTGGTAAAACGTTCGGCCTTTGCCCTTGGTTTTTTGATTCTTTGGCAAATATTGGAGGGGATCATACGGGGTCTTTTGCGTTGGAAGGTCTTCGATGGCCCCACTACCGAGACCGTGATGGGTTTCTTTCCGTTACAGTCAATGTACAACCTTATAAAGGAGCCCGCAACCAGGCTCGAAGCCGTCCAGACCGTTGCGGATCAAGTCGGTGAGAGCATAGCGCTCAACTATCGTGTGCATTGGTACGAAATACTGATCGTGCTCGGCTGGACGGCCATTTTTATCTATTTATCCTATGCATTATTAAAAAAGCGTGATTTATAGTATCTTACGGTGTTGACAGATGCCGTATGATGAAAAAATTGCTGTACATCCTTTTTTTGGGAATTGGCTTTGCGTCTTATTCCCAAGAATGTCCAGATTTGCTGAGTCCGGTCGACGGCGCCACCAACGTACCGGTCGATGCCACCATTACTTGGGAAGCGATACCTGGCATTCCTGGATACCAGATTAGATTGGGCACAACCCCGGGTGGCGGTGAGCTGGGCGTTACCTCAGTGGGGAGCGCCACTTCGTATACACCCCCACAGGGCCTTCCCGACAACACACAGATATATGTGACCATCATTCTTGATTTTCTTTTTCAAGGAGGCCCAGACATTGTATGTGAAAGCCAATCGTTTACCACGGAAGACGTGACCACGCCCCCAGCCTGTACCTCTATTCGCACTCCACAAGATGGTGCGGTAGATGTTAGCGTGTTTACCAATATCTCTTGGAACTATGCCCCAACCGCCACAGGGTACCGGGTAACGGTGGGCACCACCCCTGGTGGCAACGACGTTGTGAATGATTTTGATGTTGGCAACGTGCTGACATACAACCCGCCTGGTGAGTTTGACCCCAATACCACCTTTTATGTTCGCATTGTGCCCTATAACGAAAACGGGGCTGCCCCCAATTGCCAAGAATCAACCTTTACAACGGGTGATGTTGCCCCACTTCCAGGCTGTACAAGCCTTATAACTCCAGTAAACGGGGCCATCAACGTGCCGTTGACCCCCTTTCTGGAATGGGTGCCCGTGCCGGGCGCTACGGGGTATAGGGTCACTATTGGCACTACCCCTACCAATGCAAACATACTGGACAGTGCCGTATTTACGACCAATTCCACCTTTGTGATCGATTTTGAACCGAACCTGACCTTTTTTGTGCGCATCGTTCCGTTCAACGATTCGGGCGAGGCCATCGGTTGCGGACAGGAATCGTTCTCGACCCTCTTGGGCTGTGGACCCTTCTTGGATTTGACCACTGGCGAGTTCGTTAGTTTTAATCCAGAAGTTGTTTTCCCGCCCGTGTTCTCATTTTGTGAAAACGATGATCCACTGGTGCTTACCGCCCCCATTATTGCCGACGGATACCGATGGTATAGCGTGGACCCTTTTGATAATGTATCGTTGATCTCTGAAAACAGGGAGCTGACGGTAGACCAGGTTGGCGACTATCAATTGGAGGTCTATGACATTATATCACAGCCCGGCGGGGTCATAGAATGTGGTACAACCGTCGATTTTGAAGTGGTATCCTCTGAAATAGCGACCCTTGAACGATTGGATATTTCTGAAATGGCGCTGGGCCTTCGTATCGAGGTAGTGGCCAGCGGCAATGGCGATTATGAATATGCCATTGACGATGTCAATGGACCTTACCAAGACAGCAACGTTTTCAACGGTGTGCAGCCCGGCAACCATACGCTGTATGTAAGGGACAAGAACGGTTGCGGTGTTGTGGAGGAAAGCTTCGAGCAAGACCTTACAGTTGAAGGGTTTCCCAAGTTTTTTACCCCCAATGGAGACAACATCAACGATTTTTGGCAGTTCATTCAGCCCGAGGGCCAGAACATTGTGCTGACAAGTATTCGCATCTTTGACCGCTACGGAAAACTTTTGACGGAAATCAGACAAGACTCCCAAGGCTGGGACGGCACCTTCAATGGGAGGCAGCTACCGGCAGACGATTATTGGTATTTGGCCATTGATGACAGCAACCGGGAGGTTCGGGGGCACTTCTCTCTAAAACGCTGACCCCGCGCCAGGGATTGCAGCGGCACCCCGCACCGAGCAGGGCGAGTGCGGCGGAAAGCGGAAAGCCCGGTGCCGTTTTCAAAGGAAAGTCGCCGCTACATTGGACAGGGTCGGGATGTCTTTGGCAAGCAAATAAACATATCGTTCTCGACTGCGCTCGAACAGACAAATTAGTTTCCTTTGAAAACGGCAGGCGCCAAAATCATTTTTTGAACGCACCGAAGTAACGGCTATTCAGTATTTTTACATCATGAAATTCAAGGTAGTCGCAGAGTTCAGCCCAACCGGTGATCAGCCCCAGGCCATAAAACAATTGGTAGAGGGCATCGAATCGGGGGTCGAACACCAAACGTTGTTGGGGGTTACGGGATCGGGCAAGACCTTTACGGTTGCCAATGTGATTGAAAAGGTACAGCGGCCTACCCTTGTACTGGCCCACAACAAGACACTGGCCGCCCAGCTATATTCAGAGTTCAAACAGTTTTTTCCTGATAATGCCATCGAGTATTTTGTCTCGTATTACGATTATTACCAACCCGAGGCTTATATACCCACGAGCGGCACCTATATCGAGAAAGACCTTTCTATCAACGAGGATATAGAAAAAATGCGTTTGAGCACCACCTCGTCGCTACTTTCAGGAAGAAGGGACGTGTTGGTCGTGGCATCGGTCTCGTGCCTATATGGCATTGGAAACCCGGTGGAGTTTCAAAAGAACGTCATTTCCATTTACCGAGATCAGGTGATTCCGCGCACCAAGTTCTTAAAACTTTTGGTACAGAGCCTCTATTCGCGTACCACGGCAGATTGTAAAAACGGGAACTTTAGGGTAAAGGGCGATGTGGTGGATGTGTTTCCAGGGTATGCCGATCATGCCTTCCGCATTCATTTTTTTGGGGATGAGATTGAGGAAATAGAAGCGTTGGACCCGTTCAACAACAATGTCATCGAGGTCTACGACCACCTCAACATTTACCCCGCCAATATGTTCGTGACCTCGCCAGATGTGCTACAAAATGCCATACACCAAATTCAGGATGATTTGGTAAAACAGGTCAACTATTTCAAGGAAATCGGTAGGCCTTTGGAAGCCAAACGGCTCGAAGAGCGTACCAACTTTGATTTGGAAATGATCCGTGAGCTCGGCTATTGTTCGGGCATCGAAAACTATTCGAGATATCTGGATGGCCGTGAACCGGGCACACGGCCTTTCTGCCTTCTGGATTACTTTCCGAAGGACTATCTCATGGTGATCGACGAGAGCCACGTGACCATTCCGCAGGTACATGCCATGTACGGGGGCGACCGTTCGAGAAAGGAGAATTTGGTCGATTACGGATTTCGACTGCCCGCTGCCCTCGACAACCGCCCGTTGAAGTTCGAGGAATTCGAGGCGCTACAGAACCAAGTCATCTATGTCAGTGCCACACCCGCTGATTATGAATTGCAGCTCAGCCAAGGCATCTACGTTGAGCAGGTAATACGCCCCACTGGGTTATTGGACCCCGAAATTGAGGTTCGGCCCAGCCAAAACCAAATCGATGACCTGGTCGAAGAGATACAAAAGCGGGTAGAGCTCGATGAACGTGTATTGGTAACCACTCTAACCAAGAGAATGGCCGAGGAACTGACCAAATACCTCACACGCATAGATGTTCGGTGCAGGTATATACACAGCGATGTCGATACCCTTGAACGGGTAGAGATCATGCAAGACCTGCGCAAAGGACTTTTTGATGTGCTCATCGGGGTCAACCTGTTGCGCGAGGGACTCGATTTGCCAGAAGTTTCACTGGTGGCCATTCTCGATGCCGACAAAGAGGGATTTTTACGGAGCAACCGTTCGTTGATCCAGACGGTGGGGCGGGCCGCAAGGCACCTGAACGGGAAGGCCATCATGTACGCCGATACCATTACCGAGAGCATGCAAAAGACCATTGATGAGACCAACTACCGTCGTGAAAAGCAGATGGCCTACAATACCGAGCACGGCATTACGCCCACCGCACTCAACAAAAGCTTGGACAATGCCCTATCACAAAATTCGGTCTCTACCTACCACTTTGAAAAAGAGGAACTACGGGCCGCAGAACCCGATTTGGCGTATCTGACCCCGACACAGCGTGAAAAATTAATCCGCGATAAGCGCAGGGCCATGGAAAAAGCAGCGAAGGAACTCAACTTTATGGAAGCGGCAAAGCTGCGCGATGAAATCAAAATGCTGCAAGAACAGCAGTAGAAAACAAGAAAGCACCGCCTTTTTGGGCGGTGCTTTCATCAACTAACCAACTAAACAAACCAACCATCATGAAATGGACCGCGTGGGCCCAAACACAATACCGTTTTTGTTCTTAGGCAATATCAATCATTCGTTTTGGCTTTGGTAGGGCCTCTTCTTTCTTTGGAAGGGTCAACCTTAAGATACCGTCAACGTAAGTGGCATTGATATTGTCTTCATTAACACTTTCTGGTAGAGTGAAAGAACGTCTAAACGAAGAATAAGAAAATTCTTTTCTGGTATAATTTTCTTCTTTTGTCTCATCTTCTCTGTTCACCTCTGACGAAATGGTCAATACACCATCTTCTACCTCAATGTTAAAGTCATCTTTTTTCATACCTGGCATGGCCAGTTCAAGTTCAAAATCTTTTTCGTTCTCCTTAATGTTCACAGCAGGAAGATCTGTGTTTACGTTTTCCACGCCTCCCAACCAATCGGGTTTGAAAAATTCATTCATAAAGGCAGGGAAAAGAACTCTATTGGTTTTTACTAGGCTCATGATGTTCTATTTTTTATGTTTTAGACTTCAGTTAAACATTCACCTCATCAATGGCAAAATGTGTTCCACTACCAAACAACTGCCTTTATGTCTTGATTTTATAGGGTCAAGATGTCATAATGGCATATATTATTGAATATTCTTTGCGTACTTTGGCCATGGAAACCGTGGCAATCACAAGTGAATCATTTGAAAAGTGAAAAGAATAAGGAACTATTTACTGAGCCTAACAAACAAGATTGCCTTCTATCCAACCCTGATCTCCTTTTTCGGAATTGCCCTGGCCTTGTTCATTATTTATTTGGAGAACAAAGGTGTCTCGGCCTATTTGTTGGATACAGCCCCTGTACTTGTCATCGACAACACCGAAACCGCCAGAATTATTTTGAGTGCCTTTATTACAGGGCTCATATCATTGATGGTCTTTAGTTTCTCGATGGTGATGGTGCTGCTCAGCCAGGCTTCCAGCAACTTTTCACCAAGGGTTCTCCCCGGACTGATTTCCAATAAACGTCATCAAGTTGTTTTAGGCCTCTATTTGGGTGCCATACTGTATAACTTGTTTGGTCTTGTGGCAATCGAACCGGATGGATCGGACTATCAAACTCCAGGTTTTTTGGTTCTTATTGGGATTGTTTTCACTATTATATGCTTGGGCAGTTTTATCTATTTCATACATAGTATTTCAGAATCAATTCAGGTAAACAACATTTTGAAAAGAATATATACAAACACCAGGGCGGCCATTGAGAACTGTCTTAAAAATGAAAAACAGCCAACTGGGGAATTACCCAATTTTTCAGCATGGCGAGAATATCGGGCTGGCAAATCGGGATATTTCCAAGGTTTACTGATCAATTCCATTGCCAAAATTTGTAGAGAAGAGGGTGTTCAAATTTTTGTTCCCCTCTTTAAAGGAGCCTACGTCATGGAATCTACAATTGGGTTTATGGCCAATATAGACCTAGATGAGGATATCACCCACAAGATCCTATCGAACTTTTTATACTCCGAGGATGAATTTTCAGAAAGAAATCCAATTTATGGCTTCAAGCAAATTACAGAAATAGCATTAAAGGCCATGTCGCCTGGAATCAACGATCCAGGCACTGCCCTGAACGCCATTGACTATCTAAGCGGTTTGTTCTCTTTGTTGATGAAAAGAAACAACAAGTTAGATGTTGTCAATTTGGAAGGCGGTTGCTGCATTTATTTTTCAGAGTTGGATTTCTCCACTATACTATGCTACGTAATGGCCGCACTTAGGCAATATTGCAGACACGATTCAATCGTGGTCGAAAGGTTAATGCATATGCTTGAAACATTGGGGCAACAATGCCTCACAAAAAAAGAAACCGAAGTATTGAAAAAAGAGCTTTTTGCTTTAAAAGAAGACGCCTTAAAGTACATAGAAAACAACCATGATCGAGCTCGGTTAAATCTTGTCCCGTAATGTACTTTTGCTAATTATAATGAGCCGTAAATATGCGCATCAACACTTCAGGAGGTACAATTTTATCGGGATATTCGTGCATGACCTCCAATACTTGGTCAATGGCAGTGGGTGGAAGCCCCATGGCCAAACCAATTTCATGAAGCTTTTGGATTTCTTGCTTGTGCTGTTCTTGGTCAATGTTCATAAGCAAAACCAACCGGTGAAACTGAACTATTCTATCGGCTTGGGACCCTAAGATTTTTTTCTTTGCTTTTTGCCTCAATAATTTTTCAAAAACCGATCTTTCGACTCCAAGGCTCAAAGCTACTTGTATGAGAAAAGCATATTCAGAAGATTTCATTTTGTCATCGACCCTGGCAAAAGCGATCAATTCAGATAATATGCTCAATTTTTCTTCGTACGTGCTCATTGGTGTTCGGTTGGCCTACTACAATAACTAAAAAATAAAGGGATTAGTGTATAAAAAAATCCCGGGTTGCCCCGGGATTTTTCTAACTAATTCAAATAATCACTGTTTTCTATGCGGTGATCCGCACTGCAACGGTGTACATTTTGCCCTCTTCTGTGTTTTGGGCATCTACCTTTTTGTAGTTCAAACGGCCTTTCACAAATCCTTCAAGGGCATTGTCTTCTGTCTCAACCGACAATACGACAATTTCCCCCTCGTTGTTGAACGTAAAACGCACTTGTGCATACAACTCTCCCTCTTCAATATCGAAAGAATTGTTCTGCAGCATTTTTTGAATTTGGGTAGAAATGCTTTTGCTTGGTTTGTTGGCATCAAGGTCTGCCGCCAATACGTTTCCTGATAGTAGTAGCATTGCTGCCACTAAAACTAGACTGATTTTTTTCATGATGATTTCGTTTTAAGATTGATGATAAATTGATGAATATATTAAAAAGACGCCCCAAAAATTAAAATGTTACAACCAATTGCGGTTTTAACAGAATTTTAAAAAACTTCATTCTAAAATACTTTGAAATTTCGGGTAACGGGATAACCCCGATATGATTTAACCGAAACATTGGGTTTCGCTAAGACCATGATAGATCATCCATCGCCAGTGTTAGGTATGGAACGGCAAAACAAATTCTTACCACCTTCATGACCTTTTGCTGAAAGCGGTCTAAATTTCTGGGGTTATCTTGATATCGATAACAAAGGCATCGCTCTTCTTTTCGGTAGCGGTAAGGATGACCTTTCTCCCGTTCAAATTCCTTTTTAAGAACCATTTTAAATCCGATCTTTTCGAATCCACCTCCACAAGTTCTATGCGGTTGTCCCCGTCTACTTTGAAAAGTACCCTTGCCGTAATGGCGCCTTTTTCAACATCAAAAGTGCTGCCCTGCAATAGTTGATGGATCTGCCCAGACAAATTTTGTGGGGGATGGTCTGCCGCTGTAACGTTCGCTATGGCCACCCCATAGAATACTAGTGCGATCGCCGCCGATAATAACTTCAATTTTTTCATGACTCTGGTTTTATGATTAATAATTGATGATGCCCAAATAGACGACGAAAACACCATTTATTTACCAATTATTTTCCATTTAACCCCATTTTTTGAAAATATTATAATTATTTAACAATGTTGATGCAATTATTGTTAATATGGCCAAAAAAAAAGAGGCCTGGAACGGCCTCTTTTTTACACTGTATTTTAACGTGTCTACGACAGTAGTTCTTTGACTTTATCGGCAGCCTCTTGAAACTGCACAGCTGAGTGTACCGCCAGACCAGAATTGTCGATTATCTCCTTGGCCAATTCGGCATTGGTTCCTTGAAGTCTTACGATAATAGGCACCTGAATGGCGTCTCCCATATTTTTGTATGCATCTACAATACCTTGTGCAACACGGTCACAACGTACGATTCCACCAAAAATATTGATTAAAATCGCCTTGACATTGGGGTCCTTTAGAATGATCCGGAACGCTTCCTCTACCCTCTTTGCATCAGCCGTACCGCCGACATCCAAAAAGTTGGCGGGTTCGCCACCGGCCATTTTTATAAGGTCCATGGTGGCCATGGCAAGCCCCGCGCCATTGACCATACAGCCCACGTTTCCGTCTAGATCCACATAGTTAAGGCCTACGGCACGTGCCTCTACCTCAATGGGGTTTTCTTCACGAAGGTCGCGCATTTCGGCATATTGCTTTCTTCTGAACAGGGCATTGTCATCGATGGAAACCTTTGCATCGACCGCCATGATCTTATCGTCAGAGGTCTTCAGCACCGGGTTTATCTCGAAAAGACTCGCATCGCTCTGCTCGTATGCCTTGTAAAGGGCCGTGACAAACTTGACCATTTCTTTGAAGGCCGTACCTGAAAGTCCCAGGTTGAAGGCTATCTTTCTGGCCTGAAATGGCAAAAGGCCCGTCGCTGGGTCGATTTCCTCCGTAAAAATCAAATGGGGGGTCTTTTCAGCCACTTCTTCAATGTCCATTCCTCCTTCGGTCGAGTACATGATCATGTTGCGCCCCTTTGAACGGTTCAACAAGACCGACATATAAAACTCACTGGTCTCACTGGGGCCAGGATAGTATACATCTTCAGCAACCAAGACCTGGTGCACCTTTTTACCCTCTGGCGGGGTCTGTGGCGTCACCAAGTTCATACCAATGATGTTTCCTGCTATTTCTTCTACTTCCTTGAGATTTTTTGCCAATTTAACACCGCCGCCCTTGCCGCGCCCTCCGGCATGTACCTGTGCCTTGATAACGTGCCAGCCGGTACCGGTCTCTTGTGTCAACTGCTTTGCGGCGTCAACCGCCTCTTTGGCATTGTGCGCAACAATGCCCCTTTGAACACGTACGCCAAAACTGGCCAAAATCTCTTTTCCTTGATATTCGTGAAGATTCATAAATATGCCTTGTTTGTTTGCGCCACAAAAATAGCAAACCACGAATAGAATTAATAATTTAAAGTGATGATTTGACGATGGGGTATTCGATGTTTGCGAAGACATCGTTGTTAAAAGCCCCCTTACGCCCCAAAATCTTTAAAATCCAACGGGTCAAAGTTTCTAAAATGGCCGTTCATGTCGATGATTTCCTTAGTGCGGTTTATTTGGTCAAGTACCTTGATGGTACCATCGAGATGACGTTGTATATACGACAAGCGCTCAGATTCTCGATTGAGCTTCAAAAGTTGATACTCTTGCTCAAATGAAAGGCCCATTTTATGGGCAAATGCATAGCTATTGAATTTTTCTAAGGGAATATTGGGAAACTCGACCCCCATCAGATCATACAACTCTTTCAACAACTGCAGCACCTCTGCACGCTGCGACTCGGGCGCATCGTATACCGACTCAAGCAGTTGCACTTCGCCCCCGGCATACAGTTTTCCGTTCATTTCATGTTGAAAAGACAATACCTTGAACACCTGTCGGGCAACGCAGACAACATCCATCTCGCCACCCTCATAGGTAGTAACCACTTCGACCAACTGTACCTCTGTACCGTAGGCTATGGTATCATCTATATACACCGGAATACCAAACGTAACGGCCTCTTGTCTGCAATCGTTTATCAACTGCTTGTACCGCTCTTCAAAGATGTGCAGGGGGACGGTCTCCCCAGGAAAAAAGACAGATTGTAAAGGGAAAAATGGCAGTTGCATCGTCAATTTTTTCTAAAAATACACAGCCCATGGAGAAATGACAACTTTAGTTCTGTTTATCATTTGTTATTTTTATAACATTTTGTTGCATTTATTTTTTGTTGTGAAAAATTTTTGTCTTACTACCCAACAAAAGGTAGTTTTGTGTAAAATCGACAACATATGAAGTCCACTGATCTGTTGAAAGTTGCCCGTGATTTTGGTGCACCCGTGTACGTATACGATTCTGAGAAAATTGCTTCACAGTTCAATCGCTTGTCGAATGCTTTCAAAGGTGTTGAAAACCTACGATTGAACTATGCGGCCAAGGCACTTTCGAACATCACGATCTTACGCTTGATGAACAGTTTGGGCAGTGGCCTTGATACCGTATCCATCCAAGAAGTGAAACTTGGCCTATTGGCAGGTTTTAAGCCTGAGGCCATTATTTATACCCCGAACGGCGTGTCGTTGGAAGAAATTGAGGAAGCCGCCGCTTTGGGGGTTCAGATCAATATCGACAACCTTTCGATATTGGAACAGTTTGGAAGCAAGCATCCCGACATACCTGTTTGCATACGAATAAATCCGCATGTCATGGCCGGGGGCAATTCGAACATATCGGTTGGGCATATCGACTCTAAGTTTGGTATCAGTATCCATCAGATACCACATCTTCTTCGTATCGTTGAGCTGACCAAAATGAACATCAACGGCATTCACATGCATACTGGCAGTGATATTCTTGACATCGATGTGTTTCTCTACGCCTCTGAAATACTTTTTGAGACAGCTAGAAATTTTAAGGACCTTAAGTTCATCGATTTCGGCAGTGGTTTTAAGGTGCCTTACAAAGAGGGGGATATTCAGACCAATGTAGAGGAATTGGGCAAAAAATTGACGACGCGCTTCAACGAATTCTGCGATGAGTATGGCAAACAACTTACACTCGCTTTTGAGCCCGGTAAGTTCTTGGTGAGCGAAGCTGGTTATTTCTTGGCCAAGGTAAACGTTGTAAAACAGACGACTTCGACCGTTTTTGCCAGTGTGGATTCTGGTTTCAACCACCTGATACGGCCCATGTTGTACGGGGCCTCCCACGAAATAGTCAATATTTCAAATCCCAAGGGGCGCGAGCGTTATTACTCGGTGGTAGGGTATATCTGCGAAACCGATACATTTGGCAGCAATCGCAGGATCAACGAAATCACCGAAGGTGACATTCTCTGTTTCAAAAATGCGGGTGCCTATTGTTTTACCATGGCCAGCAACTACAACTCACGTTACCGTCCGGCAGAGGTGCTGTGGCACCAGAACAAGGCATATTTGATTCGTGAACGTGAAGATTTCGACGACATCTTGAACAATCAAATAGATGTGAAAGAACTTTTCTCGACTCGAAAAGAACGGGTTTCGGCAAAATAGTATGGAAAATGCCTTCACCCTGATCATTGGCATCATCTTACTATCGCTGGGTTTTCTGCATATGTATTGGGGCTTTTTTGGCATCAAACACCCCGAAAAGGTGCTGCCACGGCCAAAAGACCAAGAACAGGTGGCCCTGCCGGGTAAAACTGCCACTTTTTTGGTGGGTTCCGTTTTGCTGTTGTTTGCCCTACTCTTTATTGCAAAACTGTTCAACCTTATTGTGGCCGATTGGTTGGTGTATGCACACATTTTCATTGGCCTGCTCTTTCTTGCAAGGGCCGTGGGCGATTTTAGACATATAGGCTTTTTTAAAACTATTAAAGACACCCCGTTTGCCAAGATGGACAATCGCTACTACAGCCCTCTATGTCTTCTGGTGGCCATCCTCATTGCAATTTCACTACAATGATGGCAAATACTTTTTTGGCACAATTTTCGTTAGTTTTGATATAGTCGATAGACTAAAACCTCAAATTTATGACGATGCGGACGATAACCTTGGTATTGACCTTACTTTTTGCGACCACTATAAGCGCCCAAGAGATCAACTGGTTGACATGGGAAGAGGCCGTGGCCCTAACCAAAAATGAAGGAAACACCAAAAAGGTGTTTGTTGATGTGTATACCGATTGGTGCGGTTGGTGCAAAAAAATGGACAAAGACACCTTTCAAAATCCAGAAGTGGCAGCCTATATGCAAGCCAACTTTTATATGGTAAAAATGGATGCCGAGGGCAAAGAACCCATAGAATACAACGGCAAAACCTTTAAATATGTGCCCTCGGGCAGGCGGGGCTACCATGAACTGGCAGCGGCTTTATTGCAGGGCCGTTTAAGCTACCCGACTGTGGTATTCTTAGATGAAAACCTCAACATGCTCTCCCCCGTTCCCGGTTACCAAAAGGTTGAGCCCTTTCTACAGATTGCCCGTTATTTTGGCGATGACATCTACAAGACCCAAGACTGGAAAAGTTATTCAGGGGTGGGGAAATAAGAATTGACACGCTAAACTTTATCTGACCAAAGGGCAAGCTCATTTCCAGAAGGGTCAAGGAAGTGAAATCTCCTTCCGCCCGGGAAAGAAAAAATGTCTTTTGATATTTGACCACCTGCCATAGCAATAACCTTTTTGATCTCTTCAAGGTTCTCGCTGTATAAAACCACAAGAACGCCATTGGTTATCATTTCTTGCGTCTTTTCAAATCCGCCTTCAAGACCGCTATTTGAAAAAGCAGTATAGGTAGGCCCATAGTCTGTAAAGCTCCAGCCAAAACATTCGGTGTAGAACCTTTTAATTTCTTCAAGGTCAATAGCCTTGAATTCCACATAATTTATTTGGTTGTTCACCATATCGCCTCTACAATCCTACCTGCTATAGTTCGGACTCTCTTTGGTGATGGTCACATCATGCGGGTGGCTTTCGTTGATACCACTGGAAGTTATCTTTACAAAACGGCCATTCTCTTTAAGGGCGGCAATATCTTTGGCGCCACAGTAGCCCATACCGGCCCTGAGTCCGCCGATAAACTGGTGCATGCTTTCGTACAGGTCGCCCTTGTAGGGCACACGCCCCACAATGCCCTCGGGCACCAATTTTTTAATGTCGTCTTCCACGTCTTGGAAATAGCGGTCTTTGCTACCCTCTTTCATGGCCTCGACCGAGCCCATGCCCCGGTAGCTTTTAAACTTACGGCCCTCGTAGATAATGGTCTCGCCCGGTGACTCTTTGGTACCGGCCAACAATGAGCCAAGCATCACACTATCGGCGCCTGCCGCAATGGCCTTGGGTATATCACCGGTATACCGTATACCTCCATCGGCAATCACGGGAACACCACTGCCCTTTATGGCCGCAGCCACTTCTAGCACGGCCGAAAACTGGGGAAAACCGACACCTGCCACCACACGGGTAGTGCAGATGGATCCCGGACCAATACCCACCTTAACAGCGTCTGCACCGGCCTTGACCAAATATTTGGCCGCCTCTCCTGTAGCAATGTTGCCCACTACCACTTCCAAATTAGGATAGGCTTTTTTGACTTCCTTTAAAATGGTGACCACCCCTTTGGTATGCCCATGGGCCGTATCGATTACCACGGCGTCAACACCTGCTTTGACCAAGGCCCCCGCCCTATCGACGGCATCGGATGTAACGCCAATGGCAGCAGCGACCCGCAACCGCCCATACTGGTCTTTGTTGGCTATGGGCTTTTGGGTAAGCTTCGTTATATCGCGAAACGTAATCAGGCCAACCAATTTATAATCGTCATCGACCACAGGTAGTTTTTCGATTTTATTCTCTTGAAGAATATCTTCGGCCTCGGTAAGCGTAGTGCCCTTTTTGGCAGTGACCAAATTCTCTGAGGTCATCACCTCTGTAATGGGCCGGTCGTTGTTTTTTTCAAAACGGAGGTCGCGATTGGTGACTATACCGAGCAATTTTTGATCTTTATCCACGATGGGGATTCCCCCGATACTGTGCTCTTTCATACTGGCCTTCGCATCGCGCACCACGGCATCTATCGGCAGGGTTACAGGATCCAAGATCATGCCGCTTTCAGCACGTTTTACCTTTCGAACCTTCATGGCCTGCTGCTCGATGGTCATATTTTTATGCAGCACCCCAATACCACCTTCACGTGCCATGGCAATAGCCATTTTTGACTCGGTAACGGTATCCATAGCGGCTGAAACTATGGGCACGTTGATGGTTATGTTACGGGTGAATTTTGTTTGAATATTTACCTCGCGGGGAAGTACTTGGGAATAAGCCGGCACTAAAAGAACATCATCGTAAGTGAGACCTTCGCCGACAATTTTTTGGAGGTGGGCTTCCATGGCAATTACAGATTAATTGCGTGCAAAGATACTACATATAATTCAACCCTAGAGCAGCGTATTCCGATAGACAGGTATTATCTTGGCGCCAATCCATATTTCAGAGCACCCATGCCCCAAATTGGAAAAAAGAGATAGGCTATTCTATTCCTTCCAGAAAAATTTTAACATCTGCTAATTTATTGGTTCTGAACCATTAATAATTCTTTGTTTTTATTTATTCTAAATAAGCATTGTTAACTCAATTTTATGATTTAGTTTTGCGGCAGTTTATTTTTAAATAGTCTAAATAAAATGAATAAGACAGTAACGCTCTTCGCATTATTTGCTTTCGTGGGTGTTTGGGCACAGCAAACTCCCCAAGCTATGGATTCAGTTAGGTTAAATGAAGTGGTGATCTCGGCCAAGAAAATTTTTGGCAGCAAGTTCGAGGCCCGAAACAGAACAGGGTCTTCCTACTATATTTCACCAGAGGAAATCAAAAAGTTCAATTATACCGATGTCAACCGCACCTTGAGAAGCGTACCAGGGGTCAACGTGTATGAGGAGGATGGTTTCGGACTTCGTCCCAATATCAGCCTCCGCGGTACTTCGCCAGAAAGGAGTGCAAAAATCACCTTGATGGAAGATGGCGTATTGATAGCCCCCGCCCCTTATAGTGCCCCTTCGGCCTATTACTTTCCTACGATAGCACGCATGCAGGCGGTTGAAATCTTAAAAGGGAGTAGCCAAATCCAATATGGCCCCTACACCACTGGGGGTGCCATCAATATGCTTTCAACAGAGGTGCCCGACACCTTTAGCGCCGTGTTGAACTCGAGCTATGGCAGCTTTCAAAGTGGAAGGGTGCACGCCTTGCTGGGCGATAGCAAGAAAAACTTTGGTTATGCCATCGAATACCTAAACTATAATTCCAACGGCTTTAAAGAGCTTGACAATGGTGCCGATACCGGTTTTGACAAAAACGATTTGATGGCAAAATTCAGGGTCAACACCAATCCCGAGGCAAAGGTGGGACACGAATTCGAACTGAAGTTCCAGTATTCGGATGAAACCTCGAACGAAACGTATTTGGGATTGGCCCAACAAGATTTCGAAGACACTCCCTTTAGGCGATATGCCGGATCCCAAATTGATGAAATGAATACCGAGCATATGCAGTTTATGGGTACGCACACCTTAAAGTTCAGTGACTATTTTGTAATAACCACCACGGGGTACTACAACGATTTTAGTCGCAACTGGTATAAACTTGACTATGTGACCATTGATGGTGAACGCGAGGGCATCTCCAATATTTTGGAAGCCCCCAATACCCTTGTTGCCCATTACGACCTTGTGAGGGGCGCGATCAATAGCGATGCGGACGATCTGTTGGCGGTCAAGGCCAATAACCGCGATTATCTATCGACCGGTGTACAGACAAAACTCGATTATCATTGGACCGGCGAGAAAACCTTTCATGATATAGAAGTGGGGCTTCGCTACCACTATGACGAAGAAGACCGCTTTCAATGGGTTGATGACTATGCTATGAACAACGGTAATATGACTTTGGTCAACGCTGGGGTACCCGGCACCAATGCAAATCGCATCAGCGATGCCCGTGCCTTTGCCGCATATGCCCAGTATAAGCTCAAATACAACGACCTTACATTAACGCCTGGGCTTCGGTATGAAAACATTACGCTTTCACGGGCCAACTATGGAAGCAATGATGTGGCGCGTACGGGGGTCGATCTTTCCGAAAGGGAGAACAAAGTGGATGTCTTCATTCCCGGAATCGGTTTCAACTATAACTTTGACAACATCTCAGTTTTCGGTGGTGTCCACAAAGGATTCTCACCACCTAGCAACCAACCTGGCGAGAAACCCGAGGAAAGCATCAATTATGAATTGGGAAGCCGTTTCTCTTACGCCGGATTTACAGGTGAAGTGGTCGGTTTCTATAACGACTACAGCAACCTATTGGGCAGCGACCTTGCAGCCACGGGCGGCACAGGAAGTCTAGACCAGTTCAATGCAGGTGAGGTAAAAGTACAGGGTGTGGAAGTGCTGCTGAACTACAACCTATTGCCCAATGCCAAGAATTTTATTCTGCCCGTTACTTTTGGCTATACGTTTACGGATACAGAATTTTTGAACAGTTTTGGAAGTGAAAACGATATCTGGGGCGAGGTCAATGTGGGCGATGAGTTGCCCTATATTGCAAAGCACCAATTCAACACCACACTTTCACTGGAACATTCAAAATACGAGGTCAACCTAAGCGCCCGTTATAACGGTGAGTTTAGAACTCAGGCCGGTTCTGGGCCTATTCCGGCCAGTGAAAGGGTTGATTCCAACTTTATTTTTGACTTGGCAGGTAAATACCGATTGGGCAACCATTTGGCACTTACGGCCAACGTTATCAACCTATTTGACGAAACCTATGCCGTGGCCAGGGTACCGGCCGGACTGCGCCCTGGACATCCTTTTGGAATCTATGCCGGTTTTGAACTTCGGTATTAGCAATTTCCAGTTTAGAAAATCTAACGCCCGAAAAATTTCGGGCGTTTTTTTATTTGTAGGCAGAAAATAGTTCGGTAGCCTTGTTGTAGGCAGCCTCGAAGACCATCCAGTTGACATTGGTTTCGGCCTTGGCTGCCGTAAAGTACGAAAGCATCTTTTCGGTGGGCATATTGCCGGTAAGTTCGTCTTTTGCCATGGGGCAGCCCCCAAAACCCTGCACGGCCCCATCAAACCGGCGACAACCGGCCTTGTAGGCGGCATCGACCTTCTCGTGCCATTTACTGGGGGTCGTATGTAAATGGGCACCAAACTCAATGTGTGGATATTTGGGTATGAGGTTCGAGAACAGGTAATCTATAACTTCGGGCGTTGAGCTGCCAATAGTATCTGAAAGCGACAAGATCTTTACGCCCATACCCGCAAGCTTCTCTGTCCACTCCCCCACTATTTCCACATTCCAGGGGTCACCATACGGATTGCCAAACCCCATTGAAATATAGGTAACCACCTCTTTTTCTGCCCTGTTGGCAATCTCCAATATTTCTTTAAGGGTATCTACCGACTGGGCAATGGTCTTGTGCGTGTTCCGCATTTGAAAATTCTCGGAAATCGAGAAGGGGTACCCCAAATAATCAATGGGCTGGTGCTGGCAGGCATCGTTTGCACCACGTACATTGGCCACTATGGCCAGCAATTTGCTCCGCGTCTTGGAAAGATCAAGCTGCACCAATACCTCTGCGGTATCGGCCATTTGCGGTATGGCCTTGGGGGATACAAAACTGCCAAAATCAATGGTATCGAATCCACACCCTAAAAGCGACTGTATGTAGCGTACTTTTTCTTTGGTGGGAATAAAGGTCTTGATGCCTTGCATGGCATCTCGCGGGCATTCGATAATCTTTACCTGTTCGGGCATGTAGCCTTGTTGTTTATAGGTTTTTTGGTCAGTAAGCCACCGATATAAATCGTGGTCGCCTATTCCCATCAATAATAACCGATGTTCTCGGTCACCGTTCAAGAACCACCCAAAATTACCACTATTTATCAGATAGCAGAAGGTAGGCGGCTACGCCCACAAAGACCACTATCTGCAACCATTTTAGAAAAGTTCCGGTGTTGGGGTGTTTTTTAAGATATTCGGCTATGCTTCCCGCCAAAACGGCAATTCCCCCAAAAATAAAAAAGGTAACCACCATAAACAACAAGCCCAAAATGTAAAATTGCCAAACGGTGCCCAAGGTCTCGCTGAAAAGGAATCCCGGAAAAAAAGCCAAAAAGAAAATCGTTACTTTCGGATTCAACACGTTCATGGTGAACCCGGTCACAAACAAATCTTTCAATCCTTTTGGGGAGACACTGCTTTCAGCCACATCAATGGAACCACCTGACTTGAACACCTTATAGGCCAAGTAAAGTAGATAGGCGGCCCCGAACAGTTTTATGATCCAAAAAAGCATATCGCTCTTGTTGATAATGGCCGACACCCCAAAGGCCAGCAGAGTGGTATGCACCAAACAACCGCTTACAAGCCCCACAACGGTGGCCAGACCGTATTTTCTACCATATGAAACGCTCTGGGCCAGTACAAATATATTATCGGGCCCCGGCGATATGGCCAAAGCGGCAGAAGCCATTACAAAAGCTACAAGTATTTCGAGGTTCAAACCCGTTCGATTTTGAGGGGTGAAAATACAAATTACAATGTTCGTGCCCCATAAAATCGTACCTTGAATTAAAAATGGAACGAGCTCTCGTAATTGTATTTATAATTGTCTTTCAAGGTTTGGCACTTGCCAATCCTAAAACAAACAACCATTTGCCCGTGAAACAACTTACCGATAGCGTGTTACGTCATGTAGTATTGTTCAAGTTCAAGGAGGGAACACCCGCAGAAACGGTCAAAAAAATAGAAACGGCTTTTTCTGAACTGCCATCAAAGATTGCCGAAATAAAAGCCTATGAATGGGGACCCAACAATAGTCCTGAAGGATTGGACAAGGGTTTTACCCATTGTTTTTTCGTGACTTTCGAAAACGAGGCCGGCCGTGATGTATATCTACCACACCCTGACCACCAAAAGTTTGTCGCCCTGGCCTCACCACACATTGAGGATGTTTTGGTAGTGGACTATTGGACTCTTTCAGATTAGGCCCTTTCAAGAATGGCCTTGTTTATTTTTTTTACCAAGGAAGGCCCCTCATAGATAAATCCGGTGTAGAGCTGTACCAAGTCTGCCCCGGCATCAAGCTTTTCAAGGGCATCTTCTGGCGAATGAATGCCTCCAACCCCGATGATCGGAAATGCCTTGTTGCTTTTTTCGGCCAAAAACCGAATGACCTCAGTACTTCTTTGGGCCAAGGGCTTGCCGCTAAGGCCGCCTTTTTCCTCGGCCAAGGTAAGATGCGACTTTAGGTCTTTACGCTCAATAGTGGTATTGGTGGCTATGACACCGTCTAATTGGGTCGCCTTCACGATATATATGATATCCATCAACTGTTCTTCGGAGAGGTCTGGTGCAATTTTCAAGAGAATCGGCTTTTCGGCGGTCTTGAACTTGGCGGCATATTTCTTATTCTCGCGCTTCATGATTTTTAAAAGCTCCATCAAAGGCTCTTTCTCCTGTAATTCGCGCAGACCGGGTGTATTGGGAGAACTGACGTTGACCACAAAATAATCGACATGTTCAAAAAGGGCATCGAAACAAATGAGATAGTCTTTGGCCGCCTCTTCATTGGGCGTTACTTTGTTTTTGCCAATATTGCCCCCGATCAACACCCTATGCTCTTTTTTGAGCCTTTCTACCGCATCAAACACCCCAGAATTGTTGAAGCCCATACGGTTGATGATAGCCTTGTCTTCCTTTAGGCGGAACAGTCTTTTCTTCGGGTTGCCCGGTTGGGGCTTTGGCGTAAGGGTTCCTATTTCCACAAAACCAAAACCAAAATCTGAAAGTTCGTTGTAGAGCTTTGCATCCTTATCAAAACCGGCCGCCAAACCCACGGGATTCTTGAACCGTAGGCCAAATACCTCCCTTTCAAGACGAGGGTCTTCAACCACGCATATCTTCCGAAATAAGGATGTGATGCCCACCTTTGACAACAGCCTAATCGCAAAAAAGGTAACATGATGGGCGGTTTCAGCATCCAACAAAAACAACAATGGACGCAAGAAAAACTTGTACATTAAGAAGATTTTTGGCAAAAATATAAACTCTGCCAACCAATGGGTAACATTGACGCTATTTTTCGTTGACCTGCGGCTCGGCGAAAATGGGGGTACGTGAAACTTGGTTACAAAGTTTGATATACAGATTGTATTGGTCTTTACTAAACTGTGATAGCATTCGTTGATCGATCATGTGCATATTCTTCTGTATACTGTCAAGCAATACCTTGTACTTGTGCGACATTTTAAGGAGCTGTTCAGGTGGGCTTTCTGAATGCTGCTTCAGTAAGTTTTTTGCCTGTTCTTCCAAGAAACTGTTTCGGTATTTCAACTCCGCGCCCCAATTCTTCATCTTTTCGATCTGGGCATCGGTAAGCTTAAAGACCTCAATAATCTTTTCGTCGGAACCACTGCCCACGCCCAAATAACAAACTTCTTGGGCAAAGACCGAACCAGTGGCCAGTAGCATGTAAAGTAGCAGTCTATTTTTCATGATTTCCTTACAATAATAACGAATAGGTTCAAGTATTGTCCACTGATTTTCCAAATTTTCCGTCTGAATAAATCCTATTTTTGGGCAAAAACATTTTCCATGGACAAATTATTGCCGCGATTTCTCGAATACGTGGCCATTGATACCCAGAGCGATCCCCGCGCAGATACGGTTCCCAGTACCAAAAAACAATGGGACCTCGCCAAAAAATTGGTTATGGAACTTCAGCATATAGGCATGCAAGAGGTTTCCATAGATGAAAATGCATACATCATGGCAACCCTGCCGTCAAACACCGACAAGAAGGTTCCGACCATCGGATTTATTGCCCATTTCGATACCTCCCCTGATTTTTCGGGAAAGAACGTAAAACCACGGGTCATTGAAAATTATGATGGCGGCGATATTGTGCTGAACAAGAAAAAAAATATCGTGTTGTCTCCCGACTACTTCGCAGACCTCACACAATATGTTGGGCAAACTTTGATAACCACAGACGGCACTACTTTATTGGGAGCCGATGACAAGGCCGGGGTTGCAGAGATCATTACTGCAATGGAATACTTGATACAACACCCTGAAATCAAGCATGGCAAAATTAGGGTCGGCTTTACCCCCGATGAAGAAATAGGTAGGGGGGCACATCATTTTGATGTGGAAAAATTTGGGGCCGCATGGGCCTATACCATAGACGGAAGCCAGGTGGGCGAGTTGGAATATGAAAACTTCAACGCTGCAAAGGCCACCTTGACCTTTTCAGGAAAAAGTGTGCACCCAGGCTACGCCAAGAACAAAATGGTCAATGCCATTGCACTGGCAAACGAATTTTTAAGCCTTTTGCCAAAAAAGGAAGTGCCTGAAATGACCACTGGTCGTGAAGGTTTTTTTCATGTGCACGAAATCAAGGGGACAATCGAGAAAGCCAGCGTAGACCTGATTATCCGCGACCATGACCCTGAACACTTTGAGGCCAGAAAAGAATTGTTATACGATATTCAGGACAAAATCAATTCACGGATAGAGAATGCCGTATCGGTGGTGATTGAAGATCAATACAAAAATATGCGCGAAAAGATAGAACCTGTCTTCCATATTGTGGAAATCGCCGAGGAAGCCATGCACCAACTTGGCATTGAGCCCATAATAAAGCCCATTAGGGGCGGCACCGATGGCTCTCAGCTAAGTTTTATGGGGTTGCCCTGCCCCAATATTTTTGCCGGCGGCCATAATTTTCATGGCAAGTATGAGTACATACCTCTCGAGAGCATGCAAAAAGCGGTCGAGGTTATAGTGAAAATTTGCGAACTTACAGCGGAAAGGTTTAGGGATTGATAGGTTTTGGGTTTGGGATTGTTTGAAATGGGAGTGGCAAAAATGTGATTCGGTGATAATCTGATAAGGACATTTCAAATTTCAAGCACCAAATTCCGAAAAAGGTACAATGAAAAAGTATTCGTGAACAATTTGTGAAATTCGCTTCCTGTTCAATCGTAAAAAAAGTGGATGATGGAAAAATTGGAAAAAATTGAAGCCTATTACGAAAAGGAACACCCTTTTCGTGAGGGTATCAACCGGTTGCGTGAGCTGGCCCTCAAGACAGTGGCCGAAGAAACCTATAAATGGAGCATACCCGTGTACACCATTGACAACAAAAATGTTTTTGGCATCTGCCGTTTCAAAGACTTTTTTGGGGTCTGGTTCTTTAATGGAGCTTTGTTGAGCGACCCAAAAAAAGTCTTGCGAAATGCCCAAGAGGGCAAAACAAAAGCCATGCGCCATTGGAACTTTACCGCTTTGGAAGAAATTGATGAAAAAGGGGTTTTGGCCTACATGAAAGAGGCCATTGCAAATCAGAAACAGGGAAAAGTGCTGGCACCCAAAAAAAACAGTTCAAAGAAAGAAGTGGCAATCCCTGAACAACTGGCCGCGATTTTGAATGGCAATGAGGCACTCAAAAAAGCCTTCAATGGCCTTGCACCCTACAAGCAGCGGGAATTCTGCGAGTACATTGGGGAAGCCAAACAAGAAGCTACCAAAAACAGGCGCCTTCAAAAAATCATCCCTATCATAGAAAAGGGAATGGGGCTAAACGATAAGTACCGATAACAAAAAAGCACCTTTCAACAAGGTGCTTCTTTTATCATTTTTATTTATAGCTACTTTTTTGCAGGGGGCGATGCGAGCTTTTTGCTCATTTCCATTGAAATGGCCGAACGGTCAAATTTTAAACGACCGGCCATCGTCTCGATGACACATGAATTGTCTTTGTCGTTCAAATCGACCACCTTTCCGTAAAGTCCGCTCTTGGTGATGATCCTATCCCCTTTCTTCAATGCCGCCGCAAATTTTTTCTCATCTTTTTGGCGTTTGATCTGTGGGCGTATCATAAAGAAGTACGCCACCGCAAAAATGAGAATAAGCGGTAAAAATTGTTCCAATCCTCCTCCCATTAGGCTATCCTTTTTTCATTGGAACAGCCAATTCTTGGCCATTCTTTGGGTTCACATATGCTTTGATACGAATTATTTCAGAGCCTTTGTCGGTATTGGCGACCACAGTTACGGTCTTGGTAACGGCACCGTTGCCCGAACCATTGAACTTAACCAACAACTCACCGCCCTCACCTGGCGCAATAGGAGTATTCTTGGGGTACTCAGGTACCGTGCAGCCACAGGTGCTTCTTGCATCGGTGATCACCAATGGGGCATCGCCCGTATTGGTAAACTTAAAAATGGTCTCTTGCGGGGTACCTTGAACAATGGTTCCGAAATCATGTTCCTTTTTGTCAAAGGTCATGACCGGAAGCTTTTTTTGCGCCTCATCCCTATTGGCGGCAACCTCAACATTGTCGGCATTGATCTTGCTGGTGGCCTTTTTATCCTTGCAGGAAAAAGAAACCAACAAAATGGCGGCCATTCCAAAGGTGCTCAATACTTTTTTCATAGTATATTATCGTTTTTGATTTCAGCAAAAATAACCAATTCTGTCGTTATAGAAGTCCGCGCCCCACTTTTTGTAATTTGCCGCTGGCCTTATATTCTTTTACGAGCTTGTCTAACACCCCATTGATGAATATGCTGCTCTTGGGAGTCGAATACTCTTTGGCAATCTCGAGATATTCGTTGAGCGTCACCTTTTCTGGAATGGATGGAAAGTTCAACAGCTCACAGATGGCCATCTTGAGCAAGATACTGTCGATCTCTGCAATCCGGTCATTGTCCCAATTAGGGGTCTTTCCCTCTATTTCCTTTTCCCATTCGGCATCGTTCAATAGGGTTTTGGTCAACAATTCGTCGGCAAACATCATATCGTCATCATCTTTTAACAATCTGGGCAAAAAATATTTGTCGCCCACACCAGGCTTTGCCTTGCCCATACGTTTGACCAAAAAAGTATTTACAATGGGGAAATCATCGACCCAAGTAAGTTTGTAATCCTCAAAAAACTCATAGATTTTTTCGTTGGGCGCAATAATGGTCTTGTAGAGTGAAATCAAGAATTCTTTGTCTTTTTCATAGCCATCGCCCTCATCGTTCATGTAATCGGTGTACAACTGACTGCCCACAATCTCTTTGTATATGATTTTCACATATTCATCATTAAGGTCCCATGCCTTCAACTTGCGTTTTGACAGCTCTTGTCTCAGCGCCTGGTTGCCCACTATCTGCCGAAGCAAACGATTATTGATGAATTTCTCTTTGTTGGGGTAGTTGTCCTCTTCGGTGGCCAGGTATTTTTTTGAAGCGTGCTGCACGTGCTTTTCCGCCATTTTGTGCACTTCAGACATAAGATCGAGTAGTAGCAGGTAAAGTACATACATGCTATCGATGCTATATTTCAGAAACTTCTTCTGCTTGTCCAAAGATTCATCTTGCGACTGGATAAGTGCATAAATGCACTGCATTACCTTTACCCTGATATGCCGTCTTGTGAGCATTTTTAAAGAACTTTTGAATCAATGTTGTGTGCTGACGGCGCAAAAGTACGCTATATTTTGTTTTGGCCTAGCGAATCATGGTTTGTTATCAGTTTTATAACATTTCTTTTCTGGTCGATCATATATCTTTGTCGAATTGCCAGCTAACATAGAACCGACCCTGTGGTCGAGAAACCTTCATGAAAGAACTTCGCTACTTAAATAAATATTTCAAAAAATACTGGTTCAAATTACTTGTCGGCATCATCATTACCATTATTGCCCGGGTATTTTCGTTGGTAATGCCGTCTTACGTCAACAAGTCGATACAGGCCGTGGAGGCCTTTATTGCCGGCACCGTTTCAAGAACCGAGACCAAAGAGGTACTGCTGCAATACATACTCATTATAGTGGGTGCCGCCCTGCTCTCGGGGCTCTTCACTTTTTTGATGCGGCAGACGATCATCAACGTATCGCGATACATCGAGTATGACCTCAAGAACGAAGTTTTTGACCATTATCTTTCATTGAACCTAAACTTCTACAAGCGCAACCGAATAGGCGATCTTATGAACCGCATCAGCGAAGATGTGGGGCAGGTACGTATGTATGCAGGCCCCGCCATTATGTACGGTATTCAAACATTGACCCTGTTTGCCTGCCTTATTCCGTTGATGTTCATCAAGGCGCCTACCATAGCCCTTTATACGTTGACACCGCTGCCGATACTCTCTATCTTGATTTATCAGATAAGCCGTATCATCCATAAAAGGAGCACCAAGGTGCAAGAGTTCTTGTCATCGCTCTCAACCTTTACCCAAGAATCTTTCTCTGGTATTTCGGTGATCAAGGCCTATAACCTAGAGCCCAAGGTGAATGCTGAATTAAAAGAGTTGGCCATTGAGGGAAAAAATACCAGTATGGATCTTGCAAAGGTGAACGCTTGGTTTTTTCCGTTGATGATACTGCTCATCGGCATCAGCAACATCTTCGTCATTTATATTGGGGGGAAACAGTATATCGATGGTGAAATTGAATCAATCGGAATTATCGCCGAATTCATACTCTACGTCAATATGCTCACCTGGCCCGTAGCAGTGGTAGGATGGTTGACTTCCATTGTGCAACGTGCCGAGGCATCACAAAAAAGGATCAATGAGTTCTTGAACGAGCAGCCGACCATTAAAAACGAGGTGGCCGAGCCCACACCGATCAGGGGCAAAATCGAATTCAAAGATGTCACCTTCACTTATGAAGACACCAACATCACGGCCTTAAAAAATGTATCCTTCACCGTTAAAGAGGGGCAGACGGTCGCCATTCTTGGCAAGACAGGGTCAGGCAAATCGACCATTTTAGACCTTATTGCGCGTTTGTACGATGTGCAATCGGGTGAGATCTTGATCGACGGACGGCCCATTAAGAGCTTGAACCTTAATTCGCTGCGGAACGCCATCGGGGCGGTGCCACAAGATGCCTTTTTGTTCTCCGACTCCATCGCCAACAATATTCGCTTCGGAAAAGAGGACGCCACACAAGAGGAAATTCAAGAGGTGGCCAAGAAGGCGGCCGTGCACAAAAATATAATGGGGTTTGCCAAAAAGTACGATACCGTGCTCGGCGAACGTGGCATTACCCTAAGCGGGGGGCAAAAGCAGCGGGTCTCCATTGCAAGGGCCCTGTTGAAAGACCCTGCCATATATCTTTTCGATGACTGCCTATCGGCCGTGGATACCGAAACAGAAGAAGAAATTTTGAACAATCTCAAAAAAGCTTCCCAAAACAAGACCACTTTGATTGTGAGCCACAGGGTCTCTTCTGCCAAGAGTGCCGATAAGATAATCATACTCGAAGACGGCAAAATAATTCAGGAAGGAACGCACGATGAACTCAACATGGTAAACGGCTATTATAAAGAGCTCTATCTTGAACAACTCACTGAGAAAGAATAATCAAAAGTTGCTCGGTTAGGTTTTTTTTTACATTTTTGGTAGAATAATTTAACAAACAGAACACTAAACCATTATTATGAGCGATAAAGATTTGATGGATCAAGAAGAGATCTATTCCAAAGTACTTAGAGCCGGCAGACGAACCTATTTTTTTGATGTGCGAAGCACCAAGGCAGGTGATTATTACCTGACCGTTACAGAGAGCAAAAAGTTCACCCATGATGATGGTTCTTTCCATTACAAAAAGCACAAGATCTACCTATACAAAGAAGACTTTGATGCCTTTAGGGAAAATATGATCGAGATGATGGATTACATTATCAAGGAAAAAGGGACAGAGGTCATTTCAGAACGCCATCAAAAAGACTTTAAAAAAGAGGAAGAGGAGAACAAGGCAAGTGAAAATGGTTCTCCCACCGAGAATTTCACCGATGTCGACTTCGATGATATTTGAGGCCCTCAAAAAAACTACAAAAACGGTCTGTTTTCGCAGACCGTTTTTTTATTTTTAATGCGGACTAATTCAACCCATGGTGCATTTTGATGAAAATTCGTCATTTCGAGTGTCCCGACTGTAAATGTTGGGGTATATCGAGAATAGAAATTTCAGTGCCAAAAACCTTGCCCGCCAGCGCCGTTCGAACGGGTTTTCAATACTTTTTCCTCCCGACAGCTGTCGGGAGGAAAAAACTCGAACTGACGTTGTTTGGATATGAAGCCATCAAAAAGCTCCACGGATTAATTCAATAAACACCTATGAAGAAAAAAGTACTTTTTTTACTGATTTTTGTAAGCTTTGTCGTCACCGCCCAGAACGATGTTACATTAAACTACTATCTACCCGATAATGTATCATATGATCCGAGCGTTCCAACCCCGAAAGAAATTATCGGGCACGAAGTGGGCGAATGGCACGTGACCCATGACAAACTGGCCATGTACATGCAGATATTGGCCGAAAAAAGCGACCGCATCACCATTGAAAACCGTGGTAGCACCTTTGAGGGCAGACCCATATTGTTGCTCACGGTAACTTCTCCTGAAAACCACCAGAACATCGAAAAAATCAGGCAAGACCATATTGCCCTGACCGAAAATGGGGGCACATCGCTCGACATCTCACAAATGCCCATTGTGGTCTATCAAGGTTTCTCCATTCACGGCAACGAACCCAGTGGGTCGAACGCCGCCCTGGCCTATGCGTATCATTTGGCCGCGGCCCAAGGCCCTGAAATCGAAGAAACGTTGAACAATATGGTCATTCTATTAGACCCTAGCTTTAACCCTGACGGGCTGCAGCGTTTTGCCTATTGGGCCAATGTACACCGTAGCCAAAATTTGAATCCCGATCCCAACGAAAGGGAGTACCACGAAGTCTGGCCCGGTGGCCGTACCAACCACTATTGGTTTGATATGAACCGTGATTGGTTACCGGTACAGTTGCCCGAAAGCAGGGCCCGAATCGAAACCTTTCACAAGTGGCTGCCCAATATCTTGACCGACCACCACGAAATGGGCACGAATTCGACTTTTTTCTTTCAGCCGGGCGAACCCTCAAGGGTGCACCCGTTGACACCCAAGATCAACCAAGAACTGACCGCAGAAATTGGCACATACCATGCCAAGGCCTTAGATCGTATCGGGTCGCTTTACTATTCTGAAGAAAATTATGATGACTATTACTACGGAAAAGGTTCCACCTTTCCCGATGTGAACGGTAGCATCGGCATCCTCTTTGAGCAGGGAAGTTCTCGGGGCCATATTCAGGAAAGTGAAAACGGAATCCTCACCTTTCCATTTACAGTGCGAAACCAATTTACCACGGCCCTATCAACAATTGAAGCAGCCAAGAATATGCGTGCCAAGATACTTGATTACCAGCGAAAGTTCTATGCCGATGTCAAGAACGAAGGGGCCAGAAGCAAGGTCAAGGGATACATTTTTGGAGACACCAAAGATCGTGCAAGGGCATGGCACTTGGCAGAAATCCTGAACCGCCACAAATTAAGGTTTCATGACTTGGCCGGCGATGTCACTGTAGCAGGTAAACAATTCAAAAAAGGAGCTGCCTATGTGGTTCCCATGAACCAAAAGAACCCACGCCTCTTAAAGGCGATGTTCGAAAAGCGAACCGCCTTTACAGATAGTCTCTTTTACGATGTTTCGGCATGGACCTTCCCCTTGGCATTCAACCTAGATTACACCGAAGTTTCATCTTTGGCCAACGCCGATGACGAAATCACCGATTTCAAACCGCTCTCAGGAAGCGTTTTTGGTAAGAGCAATTATGCCTATTTGTTTGAATGGCACGGGTATTACACGCCTAAGGCGCTCAATATGATCTTACAAAAGGGGCTCAGGGCCAAGGTGGCCAAATCGCCCTTTACATTGGAAGGCACCAACTACGATTATGGCACCATCATGGTGCCCGTTCAAAATCAAAAAATGGACGTAGATGCCCTCCATGATTTTCTTCAAAAGGTAGCGAAGCAAGCCAAAATCGAGATAAATGCCGTTACTACCGGACTCACCCAAGGCATCGATCTGGGCAGTAATGACTTTGATCCGGTAAAGAAACAGAATGTGGCCATTTTGGTGGGCGATGGTGTTCGCTCGTACGATGCCGGTGAAATATGGCACCTGTTTGACACCCGCTACGACATGAAAATCACCAAAATAGACACCCGCTATTTCAATAGTGTCGATTTGAGCAAGTACACCGACCTTATCTTGCCCAGTGGTTGGGGCAGTCAAATTTTGGATAAGGAAGGTGCCGAAAAAATAAAGCAATGGGTAAGGTCGGGCGGTACGGTCATCGGATACCGAAACGTGGCCCAGTGGTTCAAGAAGAATGAATTCATGAAACTAGAGATGAAAGAGGACACCCTTGTGGCCAAAGACATCTCTTACGACCAAAAGCAAGATTATCTGGGGGCCCAGGTCACCGGTGGTGCCATTTTTGAGGCCAAATTGGACCGTTCGCATCCCATAGGGTATGGGTACACCAATGACAAAATTTCCCTGTTCAGAAATACCAACATCTATCTGAAGCCAGAGAAAAACAGCTATGACAATCCCATTCAATACACCAACGACCCGTTGCAAAGCGGGTATATCTCAGAAGAGAACGAGGAGCTGATCAAAAATAGTGTTCCGTTCAAGGTACGGAGATTGGGCAGGGGCCGCGTTATACTGTTTACCGACAACACCAATTTCAGGGCCTTTTGGTATGGAACCAACAAATTGCTGATGAACGCTATTTTCTTCGGACAGATGATGTGATTCCAATCACTTTTACCAAAAACAGATTTAGAACGGCATGCCCCAATACAAAAAGGCATGCCGTTTTCCATTCATAAAGTCCTGTTAGGATTAATAATGCCAGCATATAAAAGATAGGATAGGCCAACATGGCAAAGCCAAAACGGAAAGTGGACATGAACTCGGGTTCGGGCACTTTCGGTTTGACCAAAACCCTCCATAAAAAAATCAAGGGCAGATTGAGCATATAGAATAAAAACCTGCTTGCCGGTTTTAAGAAATGGGCGGTCCGTTTGTTCGATGGCGATTTGAAAGATGGTGCTTTGGCCAGCAGTGCATTGACTTTCTGGGGGTTTGTAAAATCAGTACGGGCCGTTTCAAGCCTTTCAACCCAAAGCCCGTATTCTTCTTCCGCTGCAATGTTGGTGGTCAATTGTTTCAACTGTTGAAAAACCTCTTCTTTCAAGGTATTGACACGGTCTTGCGAACTATGTTCTTGTACCCGAATGGGGGCGCCGTACCATACCGCTGTACTATCACCCATACTGGGGGCAGATTGATAGTTTTGGCCTACGGGTACCAGATGGATGTCCAACTTTCCATTATTGTCAAGTGCGGCATCGATCAATCGCGTGAACCCCTTGCTCAAAGGGCGTACACGCCTTCTGAGATTGTGGTTGGCTTCGGGAAAAAGGAGTATCGCCCCATTTTCTGCCAATATGTTGGCACATGCCACGAAAATGGCTTGGTTCTTTGCCAGTGTATCTTTACCGTCGCGCATGCGATAAATGGGAAGCATCTGCAGAAATCGGAACAGCGGTCTGAAAATCGGGTTCTTGAACACATCTGAACGGGTCAAGAACCAAGGTTTCCTTTTGCAATGGGTGGCAATGAGCAGCACATCCATCAGGGCATTCTGGTGGTTCGAAAGAAAGAGCACCGGTTTGTCTTCGGGTACATTTTCAAGGCCAACGATATCTATCTTTCTGTAGTAGAAAAAAAGTCCTGCTGAAATCCAATACTTGAAGAAATAATAGCCGAACTTTTTCAAACCACTTCTTCTTTTTCAACCGCCCTGTAGCCCCAAAAACTGCCCAATACCAATCCGGAGACCAGATGCCAAATACCCCAAAAAGCGGTCAAGAGGGCCATTCCGCCGAGCCCATCAAAAAAGGTAAAGATGAGCAAGAGGCCAAGGCCCGAATTCTGTATGCCCGTTTCAATGGTAATGCTTCGAACATTTTCCTTTGAAAAGCCCAAGAACTTTGCCAGTGAAAAACCGGTCAGGAATGCCACCAAATTATGCATGACCACCAACCAGAATACATAGAGTACATACTCGACAAAAATATCGACATTCTTGGCCAGTGCCAAAAAAATCAACAATACAAAAAAGGCCAACGATCCAAGTTTAAATCCTTTGGCCAAGCGTTTTGCCACTTGTGGCCGCAGATGGTTCACCCACATTCCCAAAACCAAGGGCACACCCAGTAAAAGCGCCACCAATTTTACCATCTCGAGGGGCGATATGGCCACCTCGCGTAAAATATAGGCAGTCGGTTCGTACATTGAACCCCAAAATTGTAGGTTAAAAGGAGTCATGACAATGGCCAACAAGGTGGCAATGGCCGTAAGGGTAACCGATAGGGCCGAATTGCCTTTTGCCAAATGGGTTATAAAATTGGAGATGTTGCCCCCTGGGCAAGCCGCAACCATAAACATGCCAAGGGCCATACTGGGCAGTGGTTGTGCCATCAACACCAATAAAAAGGTTATGGTGGGCAGCAGTACAAATTGACTGAACACACCAGCTATGACCAACTTTGGCCGGTTCAGCAATTGTTTAAAGTCTTCTAGGGAAATTTCCAAGGCCACGCCGAACATGACCAAGGCAAGGGCCATGTTCAGCACCCATAACGATTTACTGTCAAAATTGATATGGACATTGTCTATGAGCTGCTCCAATACATCACGAAATTTTGAGTCCGTTGGGAACCTTGACATCGGGTCGCAAGAGCACCACGTCATCTCCCTCAACAGCACCCAAGATAAGGCATTCGCTCATAAAATCGGCAATCTGTTTTTTTGGGAAGTTTATTACGGCCACTACCTGCTTGCCCAACAGGTCTTCTTTTTGGTACCGCTTGGTCAACTGGGCAGATGATTTTTTGACCCCTATTTCGGTGCCAAAGTCAATCTTAATTTTATAGGCCGGTTTCCGGGCCTTTTCAAAATCGCTCACCTCAACAACGGTCCCAACCCGCATATCGACCTTGGCAAAATCGGGCCACTCGATTGTTTTACCCATGTTTTATCTTCAATTTATCCAACATTTCCCTAGAGACATTGCCAGAATAGGTGCCGTAAGCATCGACCAACAAACCTTTTTCACCTGTTGAAGTCTCTATAACATACAGAATTGAATTGTCATCGGGGTTCGTCTCACCTTCAAAACGATAGTATTTGACCACGTTGAGGTTTGCGGCTTCATGTATTTTCTTCTTGGCCTTGTTTTCGACTCCAACCGTACAGAGGTTAAAATCTTCGGTATACCCTAGACGTTGTAGGTCTTGTATGGCTTCTGCCAACGAGTCATATGATTCTTTCATGGGTTTTATTTTACCCTTAAATTAGCAATCCTTAACTTCAATAGCAAGTGATAACAATTTAAAAAACACAACACAGATGGCACGAACACCCAGTAATATGTTGCCCTTGGGCACCTTGGCACCTGAATTCAGTCTGATGGACACCGTTACCGGAAAAACCCTTAACCTTCAAACGCTAAAGGGTGATCAGGGCACATTGGTCATGTTTATCTGCAACCACTGCCCGTTTGTAAAGCATGTGAACCCCGAATTGGCAAAATTGGGAAAGGAATACCAAGAGAAGGGAATCGGCTTCATCGCCATTTCGAGCAACGATGTGGAGAACTATCCTGAAGATGCCCCACATTTGATGAAAGAGGTGGCCAAGCAAGAGGGCTATACTTTTCCATATCTCTATGACGAGACCCAAGAAGTGGCCAAGGCGTACGATGCTGCCTGCACCCCTGATTTCTTTTTGTTCAACGAGGATTTGGAGCTGGTCTATCGCGGCCAGTTGGATGATTCCCGGCCCGGAAACGGTATTCCCGTAACCGGAAGGGATCTTCGCAATGCTATGGATGCCCTACTGGAAGGCAAACCCATTGGCGAAGACCAAAAACCCAGTATCGGGTGCAATATCAAATGGGCCGATAACCGGCACTAGTTTTTGTGAATCCTGATAACCAAGGTGAAAGAGGACCTACCAACCTTCCCTTTTGATCAGGTTTTCAATGTGGGCCAAATGATGACTGCCGTGCCAAGCGTAACGGCCTATGTTTTCTTCAAGTGTGGACTCTTGGTTGCCTTCAGGATGGGTAAATTTTCGCTGTAGATCTTCCTTGGACAATCCTTTTAACAAATAGACCAATTTGGCATGTACCGCAGTCAAGTGGTCGAGCGACAACTGAATGGGGGCCGTCTTGGCATCAAAGAGTTTTGACCATTCTTTTTCAAGATAGGGCTTGATGGTCGGGTTATCTTCCGTAAGGGCCCACTTAAACCTAATATAGCTGTGGTGGTGGCTATCGGCAATGTGGTGTACCAGTTGCCTGACCGTCCACCCGCCTGGGCGATAGGGTGTTTCCAACTGTTCTTCAGAAAGTAGAACGACCAGATTGCCCAAACGTTCGGGAAGGTTTTCCAAAACGGTTATCCATTCCTTAATGTGCGCATCGGTAATCGGATTGGGTATCCTATACGTACCGATGGGGTATCGCAATTGTTCCAAGACAGTTTCTTCCATTTACTAAAAGTACTAAACTTAGTGCGACCGCTGACCGATATCATTGTATAAGACCAAACTTTAATACATTTTTAACCTCCGCCGGAACACTTGGCGACAATAATCTACTAATTTTATAGGATAAACTAAAAAACAGAAACCTATGGCAACAATACGATTGGGCGATAAAGCACCGGACTTCACAGCAAAAACGACACAAGGAACCCTTAATTTTTACGATTACCTCGGCGACAGTTGGGGCATTCTTTTCTCGCACCCAGCCGATTTTACCCCGGTTTGCACCACCGAGTTGGGCACCGCGGCAAAATTCAAGGAAGAATTTGACAAGCGAAACGTTAAAATGATAGCGCTGAGCGTAGACCCTTTGGATTCTCACCATGAGTGGATAAAGGACATCAACGAGACCCAGAACACGGTGGTTAATTTTCCGATAATCGCAGACGAAGACAAGAAAGTTTCGGAACTCTACGACATGATCCACCCAAATGCCGATGACAACCTAACAGTGCGATCGGTTTTTATCATCGCGCCCGACAAAACGGTGAAGCTGATCTTGACCTATCCGGCTTCCACGGGGCGTAATTTTTACGAATTACTAAGGGTAATCGATTCATTACAGCTAACGGCCTACCACAAAGTGGCCACGCCCGCCAATTGGGAACATGGCCAAAACGTAGTGGTAAGTCCTTCGATTCCCACAGATGAGGCGATGAAACTTTTTGATGAAGGCGTTGAAGAAATCAAACCGTACCTTCGGTTCACGCCACACCCGTTGGCACAGTCGCAGGTATAAACCAAGAACACTTCAAGAGGCTGTCTGAAAAGTAACTTTAAGCTGTCAAACAGACAATTTATGTTTTCCACACTTTTCAGACAGCCTTTTTTCAGCAAAAATTTTCTTGAAAATCGTACGCAACCCCTTCCCAAATTTGTATCTAAAAGGCAAATAACCATGGTTCCCCATTAAATAACTTGACCATGACCACATTTTTTGGTATTATGACCGTTTTGTTGGCCATCAACGGCGTGTTATTATGGGTAAGCGTGAACAACCGGTCAAAGAAATAGCGCCCTTTATAACATAAGTCCTGCTGGGCCATATTGTTAAAGTATCCATACTAAGTAGGGTTTTTGGCCGTTTATATGTTTTACATATAGAACGTTAGCTGATTCATTCGAAATATGGATACCTTTTTTAGCATTTTGGCCGTACTACTACTCTTGAACTTGGCGTTGCTCATATTGAGTGTAAACCGTGCCAAATAATCTATTTATGTCTTCAACCTTGATAAGCCTATCTTGCCCAAAAAGCAGTTTTTTGGCAATTATAGCGGGCCCGATTAGGCCCTTTGCCAAATAATAAATATTTCAAAAAAGGCTTCAATCGAAATAATTAGCCCTATATTTGTCCCATTATTTAATTTTTTAATTTTTATTATGAGTAAAGGAACAGTAAAATTCTTCAACGATTCAAAAGGCTATGGCTTTATTACTGAAGAAGGTTCAGAAACAGATCACTTTGTACACGTTTCAGGTTTAATCGATGAAATTCGCGAAGGTGATGCTGTAGAATTTGAACTACAGCAAGGTAAAAAAGGATTGAACGCAGTAAATGTACAAGTACTATAACAGCAACAATTTATCTTTTTTATAAGAGAAAGCCCCGACAGTGTCGGGGCTTTTTTATTGAATTAACGTTGCTTCCCGCGTTGGGGCCTAGCTAGCCCACCTTTACCAACTCTACATCAAAAAGCAATGTAGCGTTTGGCGGAATAACCCCACCGGCACCTCTGCTACCGTAGGCCAAATGGGGTGGAATCACAAAACGTGCCTTGTCGCCCACCTTCAGCAGGGCGATGCCCTCATCCCAACCTGGAATTACCTGCCCGATGCCCAATTGAAAATCAATCGGCTGTTTTCGTTGGTAAGAAGAATCGAATACGCGACCATCGGTCAGCATGCCCTCATAATGTACCGATACCTTTTTGCCCTTTTCTGCATTGGCTCCGCTACCTTTTTGCATGATTTTATATCGAAGGCCGCTTTCGGTCTTTTCAAAACCTGCGGCCAGTTTTTCCAATTCTGCCTCGGCCTTGGCGCGCTCAGCGACCAAACGTTTCTGTTTTAAGGCCTCAAAGTTTTTGAACGCCTCTACAGCATCCCAGTTTTGGGCCTCTTCGCCCACCCGAACAATTTCCAAGTTATTGATGGTATCGCCCTGCTCAATGGCATCGACCACCTCTTGGCCGTGTTCAACATGCCCGAACACGGTATGTTTGTTATCGAGCCATGGTGTGGCCACATGAGTGATGAAAAACTGGCTGCCATTGGTGCCCGGTCCGGCATTCGCCATTGACAGCACACCGGGGGCATCGTGTTTCAAATCATGGTGGAACTCATCATCGAACTGGTACCCTGGGCTACCGGTGCCGGTACCCTGCGGGCACCCACCCTGTATCATAAAATCGTTGATGACCCGATGGAATTTTAAACCATCGTAATAGGGCTGCCCCTCCGGTTTGGCCGAATTCTTCATGTTTCCCTCGGCCAGGGCCACAAAATTGCCCACGGTTCCCGGGGTCTTGTCATGGGTAAGTTTCACCAAAATCTCACCTTTGCTCGTGTTGAATTTTGCGTAGATACCGTTTTGCATGCTTTGGATTGTTAAATTATTGGATTGTCGGATTTTTTTGGAGGTGCAAAGGTAGCAATTTGCCATGGGGCTAAAAAGTTACCTACAATTGATTTCAACTAAAAAAATGTCTGTCTAGAACATGAAAGCAAAGATCGAAGATCAAGAGCTTATAATAAAAACTGGCGAAAAAACATTCATCCATGCTTCAAGCTATTAAACGTCTAGGCTAAGTTTCACAATGGTTTATTAGCCCCAATCTATAAACAAATATGGGAGAGGTTTTTCACTAAAAATAAGCTCGAAAGAAACAGCAACTTCCATCGATTTTTGATTAACATTCATACATCATTTCATGTGAAGTCAAAGACCTTTATATTGATTAACCACAATTTTATGAACAATCTTACATATATTTATTTAGCATCATGACAACTTAAGAGGATTGTTTTTTAGGTTGTCATGCCCCTTAAATTTTTAGGATTTTGATTTAAATCAAGGAAATTTTTGTGTTTAAAAATTAAATTTGAAACAAAGAACATAGAGGGATATGGAAAAAACAATGGTCAATAAATGGTGGATACCCGTGTTGCTCGGTGTAGTATTGTTTGCAGCTTCGATTTTCTTAGTAACCAGACCTACAGAGGCCTTCTTGGGTCTAGCTTTGGTTTTTGGATGGTTCATTCTCTTTAGTGGTATCATGAACATCATCTTTTCGGTGCAAAACAGAAAGGTGTTTGACGATTGGATTTGGTATCTATTATTAGGGATTATTGAAGTGGCACTTGGCACTGCGCTATTGCTTCAGCCACACATGTCGGTCAACGCGTTGATTCTTTTTACTGGATTTTGGATGGTTTTTCTTGCGGTTTCGAGAATAAGTAGTGCCTTTTTACTTAAAAAAATGAAAATCTCGATGTGGTGGCTTCCGCTGGTGTCAGGTATTTTAATTTTCATTTTTAGCTTTCTCATTCTTGTCAACCCATTGATTGCCGTTTTTAGTATTATATATTTAACCGCCATTCCATTAATGATATATGGTGCCATGGCCATTTATTTTGGTTTTAATCTTAGAAATTACAACAAAAGTTGAAATTCCCTTAAAATTTAGAAGAATTTGAAGACAGAAAGACAAAAGTCTTAATCTAAAGTTCCATTTTGATGCTCCAGTAATGCTGTTGTTTGTTTGATTTCTTAACACATAAAAATCAGGACAATGTACTACTTGAAACTTTTTGAAGACTCTGGCGCTGTTTAAAATCTCATGAATTTTGCTTTTCCAATGAATTTCTGATTAATCAACTAGATTACTTTTCTTTAGAAGTTCATTTCGGTTAAGCAATTCAATATGATTCTTATTGTTATCGATCAGTCCCTCATCATCCAACATTTTAAGATGTCTGCTAAGGGTCTCCGGGGTGATATTGACAATGGCAGCCAAATCTTTTTTGGGCAACCTAATGAGGCTATCGTTGAAAGTCGGGTCTGCATCTGACGACTGTTCAAGGCTCAAAAGTAGGTTTGCTATACGCTCTTGTATATTTTTTGTTAAAAGGGTATCTAAATGGGTTTCGGTTTCCACCAGTTCATCGGCCAACATTTCTATCACCAAGGAAGCAAAGGTGTTGTCTTTTTGTAAAAGTTCAAAAAACACCTGCTTGGCAATAAAAAAGATCTCACAATCAGTAACGGCCACTGCAGTACTTAGATAATCCCATTTTTTTATCAGTGAAAGATGCCCTATGAACTGGTTTTTTGTCACCAACCGAAGTACTTTCTCATTACCGTTACCGTCTACCCTTGATATTTTCACCCAACCAGACTTTATATAATGTGCTCCCTTGGGTATGCTCCCTTGCTGAAAAATTGTTTGTCCCTTTCTGTATTTTTTTGCGGTCAAGGGGCCATTGCCAGTTAACTCGGCATGGGAGGTCGTCAGCCTTTCAAACAATTCCTTTAAAGGTTTTTCATTCTTAAGTTGTGCCATTTTCAATGCAGAGGGTTGGTTAGGTGTTTTCTAGCCGTAACAAAAGTTCGGTCTGGAGTCTTCCGACATGGGGGTGTCTGGGGTTCATGTTCAATATGATCAAATTTCGGGCAAAAGAGGACAACAACCAGTCTTTGACCAACCCTTCTCTACTGCCTAGGTAAAGGCACTTGAAGTTTTGGCCGATATCGACACCATTGGCATTACAAGCCGAGACGGCCCGTTGCATCGCATCCTTTAGCTCCTCGATTTCCCATGTTTTTTCAAAAATCATTTCGCTCAAGCGATATTTGAATTTCCGATACAACATGTGGTCCATCATTTTTTCAATGTTGGTATTGATAGGGTTGTTGGTTCGGTACAGTGTTATTTCCATCTTTGTTTTTTATGGGGAATTCAACCTTTGCCTCTTGATGGGGCCAAATTCTTCGGTTCTTATCCACAAAAAAGGTACCACCCAAAGGTTGGCTAATTCAAAAATAAATTTAAGCGACATCCTAGGTCAATCTTCGCAAAGCGTTGGATTCCAATGGTAAAAAGCATACGTCCAACTACCCCACCGATTCACCTAAAAGATACAAAAAATGCTTTTGTACCCGGATGAATTTGGGACGGGGGTTCTTCCAAAAAAAATTCTGGTCGAACCCCCGTTTTCATATCCTTCTAAGGGTCAAGGAAAATTAATTGCTCCCACTGTTTGTGGACTTTTGGGAGGTACGGTTCTTAAAATTTCTTAACTTGTTTTTCAACTTGTCGAAAAGTCCTTGCGAATCACCGTCAGCTTCCACTGATTTCATGAGTTCTTTGATGGAGCTGTTCAACTCTTTGTACTCCTTGTCCCTTTTTCCGTAACCCAATTCCTCTGCCATGATCAATTGGTACTCTGCATTTTCAAGCAGGTTCAGCACCTCTTTTTTCTTGTCCTCGTCTTTGGCATCTTCACTTTGGGCAGCGGCGATCATGACCTCTGCCCTTAAGATGGGCAATGGTATGATTTCCTTTTCGATGACCAAGGTGTTCAAGGCAGTGTATAGGGCAATCTTGGCCTCTTCCATCTTGTCTTCATCAAGGAGGACGGCGGCCACCTTCATAGCATCGGGAAAGGTAGCGAGGGGAACCGATACGGTAGAAATCTCGACCTCACTGGCCATATCGGCTAAGGCCCGCCGCGCCACCTGTAGGTAGTCGTCTTCGATGGCCTTTTCTGCCATTTTCTTTTGTTTTTTGATAACCTTTAAGTCCGCGATGAAATCTCGGGTCTCGGTGGCGACTTCCACTGGAAGCAATGCCATACTGGGTTCCCTTGCCACTAAAAGCTCAAGTTTACCGGTCGCTTTTTCCAGGGCCTCCAAGGCTGCCTTTTTGTCTTTATCGTTAATGGCCTTTATGGCTTCGTAGGTATGCTGTACCGCCATTGCCGCCTCTTCAATAATCGCTGAAGAGGCCTCGTCCACTTCTTCCACTGCCTTGCCTTGGACCCCGCTGTCCAAATCTTCTTTTGACATATCAAGGGTTTCGGGCTTTTCCATACGCACTTCGTCATTATCAACACTGGCATTTGTTTCATTGCTACCTTTGTCATTTGATTTGTCTTGGGCACATGAGGTCAACGTAATCAATGCCATTAGCATATAGACGCTGTTTCTTAAGATTGTTTTCATTTTTCGTGTTTTTAGGGTTAATGTCTATTATTTATTGTTTATTGTCAAGATTATTATCAGCTTAGCTGAATTTTTCTTTTTGTCGGGTTGCCCTCTTTGAGTTTTCCAATAGATATTTTCAATATCCCGTTCTTCATTGTAGCATTAATGTCATCTGGGTTACTGTTTTCGGGCAACTGAAAGACCCTTTGAAACGAGGCATAACCAAATTCCTTGCGCATCCAATCGCCATCGCTTTCTTCTTTCTCGTACTGTTTTTGAGATGATATAACGAGGCGGTCATCGACGACCTCAACGTTGACATCTCCTTTGTCTACCCCTGGCAATGCCAAGGAGACTTCGAACGATTTTTTCTTGTCCTTGATGTTGACAGAAGGCACAGTGGCCACCAATTCGTCATGCCCCACCTCATCGTCGATTTTCTTTCCAAAAAAGTTCTCAACAATATTGGGAAATTTGGGCTTAAGGTTCTTTGTCCATTTAAATAGTTTCATAATGCTATGTTTTTTTTAATCGGTTCAATTTTTCTGTTTTAGATAAAATTTTTGTCAGATAGTGTATCTCTTTTTTTAGGCTTCTAAAATCCGTGATAAATTCATCCAATGTTGCCCTTATTGCGACCGCGTCATTTTTGACCTTTAGCTCATCACCTGTAAAGGAGCCGTTCTGCAGTTCTTCCAAGGCAATCATCTGACCTGTTATTCTACGGGCAAGGGCCCTGTTCTGGTTACTCAAAGTATTGAGTCGTTCTACCAAACTCTTTGCTTGGTGTAGGTCTTCTTCGCTACTCAGCCAAACCAAAAAGCCGCCGATAAGATTATGAAGAAATTGGAATTCTTCGTCAAAGAAACTGGATTCATCTTTCCAGTGTTCTGTTTGGACATACATGACCTCCCAGTCAAAATCATTGGTATGCTTATGATTTTCCTTATAGGTTTTCATGGCCTTGATTTTAGTCTTTGTCCAACAATCTCAATTTAACAGCGCCCAAAATCCATTAACTTACACTGATCTGTTTTTTCTTGGGTTCTTCTTTTTCTTTTTTCTTCAGTGTGAGGAGCAGAATTCCATTTTGATATTTGGCGGCTATGCCCTCATCATCTATGTTTTCGGGCAACGTGAACGAGCGTGTAAATGATTTTGCCGCAAACTCTTTTCTGGTGAACTTCTTTTCTTTTTGTTCCTCTTCTTCGGTTACGTTGCCCGTAATGGTCAAAACACCATTTTCAACCGAAACATCGAATTGATCTTTTTGCATGCCCGGTGCCGCGACCTGAATTTCAAAATCTGTGTCGTTTTCGACAACGTTTACCGCGGGCACCCAATTTTGTCGTGCCACATTTGAACGGTAAACATCGCTGTCGAATAGGTCGTTAAAGACCGAAAAAGCCGGAAAATTTGATCGTAATAGTGACATGGCACTTCATTTTAAGGTTACTGCCTTAAAGGTAAAATCCATGCAGATTTTGTTACTTGATTTGAATCAAATGGAAGTGTTAAAATTTGAAAAAAAAGCCCGCTTATAATTCCGATTGGGGGCAATAAAGAATTTCTTAAATCAACAATTATCGAGTCAGCGCCTTGGAGGTATTTTGCTGGTTTAATTTTGACCCAAAGGCCAAAACCGAAATTCTATTGCTAAGATTTGTATCTTCCCTTCGACTGCGTTCAGGGTGACACTTGAGAATGATTTAAACATGGGAATCCCGACGCAGGGCATCGGGGATTTCTTTTCAATTAAAAATCGCTCAAGTTGCTAGGTCAAAATATGCATTTACATCGTGGAGTTGCAGGGGTAAACTACTCCTTTATGCTTAATCTTTCTTTCTTAAAAACATGAAATAAGTTCTGGAAAATCTGGATTAAAGAAATACCATCTCAAAACCGTTGCTGGTATTTAATTCTCGTATTGAGTAGTCTAATCTTATCCTGAAATTCAAACAGCCAGTCTTTAATACGTTCAGCTTCTTTTTTGCTAGATTCAGACGAAAAGAAAGTACCATCTGACTTTTGGACCCATACGGTCAGCAGAACGCCTGTAAGAGTCTTATTTGGTGCAAAACGGGTGTATAGGTTTACCTTATTATCGTTCAGCAATGGAAAAACCACCCCACTTGATTCCATTTCGACCACCCCCTTATTTACTGCGGTCACATAGGTTAAGCCTGAAAAATCAGTGATGTATTTCTGCCACTCGTTTATCACGAAGTCTTCGTTGTACCCAATGATGTTAATAGTAAAACTGCTCGCCTTTTTACTATAAGGTAGGGGCTCTTCTATAACTTCGAATGGGTTTTGCGCGTAACCCAATGTAAAGTTACAGGCTATTAATACCAGAATAAAATAAATTTGCCTTCTTTTCATGGTTTACTGTATTTTAATTATGAATTCGATTCTATTCTTAAACTTTCAGGTAGGTGCAAGGTACGTATGGGAAAAGGAATGACTATGCCTTCTTTGTTGAATCGTTTGTGCAACATTTTGACAAATTCGTGACGCATCTGAAACTGATTTTCATACAAATCAGTGGCCAGCCATACCTTCATATTGATACTGCTGTCACCGAATTCAAAAAACCGTACCCTGGGCTCAAAATTCTTTAGATTGGGGGCATATTTCGCCATAAGTTCTTTGGCGGTTTCCAGAGTCACTTTTTCAACATGTTCCAGATTGGAATCGTAATGTACCCCAACGGTGACCTGAAAGTACATGTTCTTTTGTAATGTGAAATAGTTAGTACTTATGGAGCTCGAGATTTTTGAGTTGGGAATGATTATTACATTTTCCAATAGGGTCTTGACTTCGGTATTACGCCAATTGATATCGACGACATAACCCTCTTCACCGGAATCCAATTTTATATAATCCCCAGGCTTTAATTGTCTTGCCGCTAAAATGTGCAGCCCAGCAAATAGGTTGCTCAAGGTATCCTGTAGGGCTAGGGCAACGGCAAGCCCCCCAACCCCCAACGCGGTGAGCACTGGTGCCAATTCGAAACCAATCAGATTCGTGAAAACCACCAAACCAGAAATGTAGGTCAGTATTCGTATAATAATATGGTAAAGTGATGTGGCCCTTCCAGATTTTGATTTTGTGTAGCTATCGTAGAAATAGACTAACAGCTCGGCAATGAGATAGGTTAATATGAATACATTAAGGCTTATCTTCAACTTTTTGAACCAGTTGTCAAAACTGATATCTGATGGGAGAATTTGAAGCAAGTTAACTGCCAAGAAAATGCCCAGCAGAAATGAAATTTTACTAAGGGACATAAAGAAAACACCAGAATAACTCAAACTTTTTCGGTCAGAAACCTGACTCATTTTTTTTAAAAGGGGCCGTAAAACCAATTGCCCGAACAGAAAGCCCACAAAAATTGCTAAGCTTATTAGGGCATATTGATTTTTTAGAAAGGTCAAATGTTCCATCTTCATGAATCCAATAAATCATTACTACTCAAAATTAACCGTCGCAACTCACTAACTTTCAACTCTTTTTTATCAGCTTGAAATAGGTCTCGCCGAATATACACGGTTAATTTTGACATTTCGTCCAATAATGAGTCTATAATCGTTTCATCCAAATTTTCTTTTGTTGTCTGGTGTGCAAAGAATTTGACAAAGTCATTGAAGGCTTGCAAAACCTCGGCACTTGCTACGAACGAAATGCGCTGATTCAAGAGTCTAAGCTCTATGATGTCCTCTTTATTTATCTTTTTTTTGGTGATGACATCTTGAAGCTGCTGTAACAATTCTTGGTAAACGCTCATTTTAAGATTAAGAAACAGTACACTTTCTTCCTTTTTTAATTCTGCTTCTGTTTGCTTGTTAAGCAATAAAAAGGTAACCAAAGCAGTCAGTGTAAAACCCAAAATTGCTGCGAACAGTTCAAAAGTGATGTTGGGCGAAGAACCATTGAATATAATCCTTAAGACTAGATAGCCAAGCGTTAAGACAATTGCCATCAGAATCAAGGCAGGTAGCCTACTGAATTTTATATCTATAATCATATAATTAATAAAAACTTAAGGTGGTTCTACAGAATTTGTCCAAAAATCACGCAATGGAAATTGAATGAATATCTACTATTGAGCACACAATTTAGTGAAACAATCGCATATAGGCATTTGAAAAAATACATTCAATGAATAAAGCACCCCCATATTTTATCTAGAAAAAACACCCTGAGCAACCAATCTTAGCTATTACTCAAGACCCATGACTTTTTAAGGCTTGTTTTAAAGTTTTTCTAAAGCATGTCTGGATGAATCAACTATGCAATACACGCTAAAATTGCTGGATACTGTTATTAAAACCATGCTTGTACATCGCTTCTTACTAATTTTAAACAAGTACTGTTTTGAGACCCTATAAATTTATTTGATACTCCATGATATGTCTTTTTTACAAAAGAGCCAGAGTGCCTCACCCTTTACAAAAATGACTGATGGGAGTATTTCTTGAATAGCATTTTGGCATTTTGAAAATAGATTGATCTTACCTAAATCCTTCATACAGTATTCCAAATCTTACAGAATATCATCTTGTATTTTTATGGATTCTTGGAATACTTGAACACTTATGGATGGTTCCATAATTCTAAATTTTTAAGATTGAAAAGGTAGGCCTGTGCAAGAAAATTTATAGGGAAAAGGAAATTGGAGCGCACAGGGTAAGATAGTCTCTCTTTCTTATAAATAAAGAAAGGGACCTAGACGAAAACATGCTTTGGACTTAAGTAATTCGAGAACTCGCTTTATAACCAAATCACCTCGTGATAAAACTGACAGAATGATTAAAACAAGGCTTCTTTTGAATCGAAAATCTTCTGATAGAAGGGCTGGAAATGCTCAAAAGTATAAGCATAGACCGCAATATCACTTACGTAAGCTACAAATCTAGATTTCTATCCTTTTATCTTTCGAGGTGGCACGGTGCCATATTTATCGACCAAATAGACCAAGCTAGCCATGGTGGCCGCACCGAGTTCCAATTCACGTTTGTTCACATGTTCAAAAGTATCGTTTTCGGCATGGTGGTGATCAAAATAGCGCTGCGAATCGGGCCGTAGGCCCGCCAGTACAAGTCCTTCGTCTTTCAAAGGGCCAATATCGGCCCCACTTCCCCCACGAACAAACATATGTATCAAATACGGTTCAAATAGCTTTTTCCAGCCCTGTATCCGTTCAAAATTGGCATCATCGCAATCAAAAGAGAAGCCCCTTGGGGTAAACCCGCCCGCATCGCTTTCCAAGGCGAAGACGTGTTGCTCATTTTTGCTCTTGGCCACCTCGGCATATTTGTTGCCCCCTCGCAGACCATTTTCTTCATTCATAAAGAGTACCACACGAAGAGTACGCTTGGGGCTGTAACCTATTTTTTTGAAAAGGTGCAGCACCTCCATACTCTGCACGCAGCCTGCCCCATCGTCGTGGGAGCCATCGCCCAGATCCCAAGAATCGAGATGACCGCCGACCACCATGATTTCTTCGGGACGCTCGCTCCCGCTGATTTCGCCGATAACATTATACGATTGCACATCAGGAAATTGCCGACAATTCTGCCTAAAATAAAAATTGATATTTGGGTCCAACTTCAGGGTAGTGCTCAAAAGCTCGGCCCCCTTGGTGCTGATAGCCGCGGCTGGTATCCGTTTTTCGACAGGGGTATCACCATAGCTCATGGAGCCCGTATGCGGATAGTCATCTAGGCGAAGGGTCATCGAGCGCACGATAACGCCCACCGCCCCATACTTTGCGGCTTCTGCCGCCCCTGAATACCGCTGGTCAACGCAACCGGAATAGGATTGGAATGTATTGATCAAGGTAGGATCCATCGGGCGGTTGTAAAAGACTATTTTGCCCTCAATGTTTTCCCGTCCAAGTTTCGAAAGGTCTTCGATGCCCTGTACTTCAACCACTTGGGCCTTGAGTCCGCCCTCTGGGGTGGCCACCGATCCACCAAGCGCACAGATGGGCACGTTGGTGGTAAGCCCCGGTTTTGTCTCTACGTACGCAAACTCAGGTGCCCCCCGAACCCATTTGGGCACCATTACGGGCTGTAGCCACACCCGGTCAAGGCCCAAAGAATCCAATTGTTCTTTGGTGTATTCAACGGCCTGCTGCGCCTGTACCGAGCCCGAAAGCCTGCCACCGATTTGGTTGGAAAGATGGTTCAACCAGTAATAGGCCTTGCCCTCAGTCAATGCGGCATCATAAATGGCCCTGATCTGTTGTTCGTCTTCTGTTTGTGCTTGAAGTCCGAAACCTAAAAAGAGCAATAACAACAGTGTTTTTTTCATTCCTTTTCTTTTTCCAACTGTTCGCGATACAATTCTAAATTAGCTTTTATTTCATCATCTAGCTCAGGGGCTTTGACATCTTTGTATTTTTTTAACGTCTGTAGCAAAATGGAGGCCACGATTACGCGGGCCGCTTTTTTATCGTCGGCGGGCACTACAAACCACGGGGCATGTACTTTCGAGGTTTTGTTGATGGCTTCCTCATAGCATTCCATGTACTTTTCCCATAGCTTTCGTTCTTTTAAATCTCCCGGAGAAAATTTCCAATGCTTTCGCTTCAGCCTCAGTCGCCTCAACAACCGCTGTCTTTGCTCTTCCTTTGACAGGTGAAGAAAAAACTTGAACACCACTGTGCCATTTTCGGCAATGTGCCTTTCAAAGTCGTTTATTTGCCGGTAGCGCTTTTCCCAAAACCCATCATTGATATCCTCCAATGCTTCGACACCAGGAATATTCTCAGAAAGTATGTACTGTGGGTGCACCTTGGTCACCAGTACATTTTCGTAATGGGTTCGGTTGAACACACTGAACTTGCCCCGTTCGGGCAAGGCGATATAGTGTCGCCAAAGGTAGTCGTGGCTCAGTTCCAGTTCTGTGGGCACCTTAAAGCTGTGGACCTCAACGCCCCGGGCATTCAGGTCTTTGAACACCTCGCGTATAAGGCTGTCCTTACCCGCCGTGTCCATCCCCTGAAGGCACACCAATATACCATATTTGCCATGGGCATATAACGTATCTTGAAAATCGGCCAGTTCTTTTCTAATGTCGTTCAGCTCTTTTTTCAGTTCGTCACCAGATTTATTAAAATCTTCGTGGGTATTGCGTTGTGAGAGTTTGACCGGCTCGGTCACTTGATATGCGGTAATGTCGACTTTATCCATTTTGGAAATATAAACATTTTCACTGTATCGCCTTTGGCTTCACTACCGGCATTTGGTCGAATTTTTTGACACTTTTTTGCAGCTTACAGCGTAATTGGGCTTTTTGGCGATATTTTTTTTGGGAAGCTTGCCATCGGCTTAATTTTAGGGTTCATTTATTGCGCATTGTCCCAAATCTTGCGTTATGAAACAGAAACGGATCATACTTATTGTGGTGTCCTTATTGGACTTATGGCTCATGGTTTCCTTCCGTTCCTATAGTGCTTGTGAGTTTGCCAACTCGAACATCCAGTTCGTCAAGGAGCAAACCGAAGAGGCCCTACAGGCACCCGACCTAAAATTATCGAAATACTACGCCTACCGGGCGTTGAACAGCATCTATAAGTCAAAAAAGAGCTTTTCAGAATGTGGTTGTAAAGATGCCATTATCAATATCAATCTGGCTTCAGAAAATCTAAAGGAGGCCACAAAGGCCAATACCGTTGAAGATTTACAGGTCTTTCTACAGATTGCCATGCAGAACACCCTTAGTGGTATCAATGCCCTTAGAACCTATGGCGTGGACAAAAATAGTAAATATGGCGACAAATATCTTACCATGAACACGCATGAACTCGGGTTGCCGACCAGTGTATTGTCTGCCGAAGAGGGACAATTGGTTTCGATGCAGCGCATTGAAGAGCACCTGACCAAATTTGAAAACTCGGTGATACGTATTGTTGAAAATGTAGAATGCGAAAAGGCAAGACCCTTTATTGAACGGATGCAGAACGAAACCATTGGCAAATTGGCCAATCCGAGCCTTACGGAGAAAAAACAATACTACCACAACCGGGTGTTTGAAATAACCGATAGGGCCCTGAAGCAATTGGTTGATTGCCAATAAGTCTACTTGCTGGCAAACAGCTTCACATCTTCTTCACTTACTTCCTTGCCGCCCAAGATGATCAAGCGTTCCACCACATTGCGCAGCTCTCTGATGTTACCGGTCCAATCATATCCCTTCAACATTTCGATGGCCCCTTTTGAAAACTTCTTAGGCGCTATGCCCTGCTCTTCCGCTATTTTTTGTGCAAAATGTTCTATCAGCAAGGGTATATCGTCACGTCTTTCGTTCAACGAGGGCACCTGGATCAATATGACCGCCAAACGGTGGTAAAGATCTTCCCTAAAGCGGCCTTCCTCAATTTCTTTCCTTAAATCCTTGTTGGTGGCAGCGACCACTCGCACATCTACTTTGATATCCTTGTCGGAGCCCACCCGTGAGATTTTGTTCTCTTGAAGGGCGCGTAAGACCTTCGCTTGGGCCGAAAGGCTCATATCACCGATCTCATCCAAAAAAATGGTTCCCTTATTGGCCGTCTCGAACTTGCCCGCCCTATCTTTGACAGCCGATGTAAAGGCACCTTTTACATGGCCGAACAGCTCGCTCTCTATCAGTTCAGAGGGAATGGCGGCACAGTTCACCTCGATAAACGGCGCCGAAGACCGCGCACTTTTCTGGTGGATCCAATGGGCCACCAATTCTTTACCCGTACCATTTGACCCGGTGATCAGTACGCGGGCATCTGTGGGGGCCACTTTTTCAATCATATCTTTGATGGCGGTAATGGCCTTGCTCTCGCCTACCATCTCATAGTTCTTACTGACCTTTTTCTTCAAGATCTTGTTCTCGACCACCAATTCTTTGCGGTCAAGGGCATTGCGAACCGTGGTGAGCAGGCGATTTAAATCCGGGGGTTTTGAGATGTAGTCAAAGGCACCCAGACGCATGGTATTCACTGCCGTATCAAGATCACCATGCCCAGATATCATGATAAAGGGAATCTCAGGCTTTACCTTACGGGCAGCCTCCAATACTTCGACCCCGTCCATCTTGGGCATTTTTATATCGCAGAGCACCAGGTCAAAGTCCTCTTTTTTGATGATTTCCATCCCTTTCAGGCCATCTTCGGCCTCTTGCACCTCGTACGAATCGCTTTCTTCGGTCAGTATCTTGACCAACACCCTTCTAATGGCAGACTCATCTTCGATTACCAGAATTTTAGACATAGTATCCTTTTAAAAAATTGATATTTTGAATCCTCCCCTAAGATAAAGATTCGCCTCTCTATTCAACAAGAAAACATCGACACGTTTGTTATCCCTCAATTTGCCCTCTTGTTCAATGGAGCCGCCCAGCAAAGTATAGAAAGACATCATCTTTGAGAGATTGAACTGGTAGCCCACAGCGCCCACCAGGGTCGATAACGAGATCCGGGTGCCTATACGGCCGTCGGGCAACAATATGTCATCTTGTAGGTTGATAAAGTATCCATCCAATAATAGTGCCAATTGCAAAGTGTGGCGGTCTGTAATATGATATTTGAAGTTTGAACGGGGAATGCCCAGGGTGTAAGACCATTTTGGGTGGAACCGCCGGTAATAGCTGATCAGGGGCAGTGGAAAAGGAAGGCCCGTGGTACTATTGTAAGAAAGCCCCAGCACCAACCTGAATGGTATTTCGGCATCCATACGCTCTTTCCATAGGGTGGCCGTGGCATTGATAAAGAAGTCTTTGGTGACCACGCCATCAAGAAGGTTCGAGGCCAATCTGGGCGTGGCAATGGTAATAAGGCGCCAATTGTCGTTCCATCTGGTGATATAGCCCAAGTTCATGTCCATCACATGAAGAACATCTATCTGCTCTGCATCAAAGGGTTGGGGCCGCGAGAAGTCAATTTCAAAACGATTGTACTCACCACCGATCACAAAATAATCGTCGTTGCCCAATTTGATGGGCACATTGAGCAATACCTTGTACCGCGACGTGCCGATGCCTGAATTGTTTTCGGGTATTCGCAAATAATCGATACGCAACAGGTCGGTGCTCTGGGCCCGCCCCAAAACACCGAACAAAATGCAGCAAAACAACACTGGAACAAGGCGGTTTTGCATCATGGTTTTTTTGCTGCTGAGGCAATATCGATGGGCTCGTGCTGGTAAAAGTGAACATCCCGTTGTGGAAAGGGAATGGTAACATTGTGCTGTCTAAACTTTGCATCAATCGCATATCGAATCGAGCTTTTGACCTTGGGATCGCCAAAACTGTCGTTTGTGAAGAAATTGATGGAGAACAAAAGTGCCGAATCGCCAAAATCTTCAAAGAGCACAAAGGGCTTTGGGTTTTTGAGTACCCCTTTCTGCTCGTGGGCCACTTCTTCCAATAACTTGGTCACCAGTTGCACATCACTTCCATAGGCCACACCCACTGCCACCCTTTCGCGGGTCATCTTATGGTTTTGTGTGTAGTTGTATATGATATCGCTGATGAACTTGTGGTTGGGTATAATGATTACCTTATCATCTCTAGTGATGGCTCTAGTGGTCCGCAATTTGATTTCGAAGACCTTGCCCACTTTACCGTTCACATCAACAATATCACCCACTTGAAGTGATTTATCGATAATTATAAAAATGCCCGCAATAACATCTTGAAACAATTCTTGTAAGGCCAGGCCAAGCCCCACAAAAAGTGCGGCCGAGGCGGTGATCAAAATGGTGATGTCGATACCCGCAGCACTCATGGTAAGCAGAATCACGGCCACATACACCACATATTTGATGAACTTGAAGACACTAATGAACTTCAATTTGTCATCTGCCTCCATTTTTCTGGTCAAAATCTGGCGAATGGTTTTCAGTAGAAAACTAGTCACAATAAAGGCCGTTATGAGCAAAAGCAAAAGCCCTACCGTAATATGAACCGATCTATCACCTTCGCCATAATGAAAACCCCATGAAAGAAATTCTTTAATGGAGCCCCAAATATCTTCTTTGATGACCTCTTTCAGGCCTTCGTTTTGATCTTGTGCCATCCGCTAGTATTTAAGCCATTTGAACAGTTCGCGATAGGTCGGTTTTTTACCATACATGAGAATGCCCACACGATAAATCTTGGCCGCCAACCATACGATGCCTATAAAAGTAACGATTAACAACAGAATTGAGGTGATCAATTGCCATAAGGGCACCCCGCCCTCGCCTATTCCACTGGGCAGACGCATCAGCATGACAATGGGCGAGGTCAATGGAAATATGGAAAAGGCCACGGCTATGGGCCCATGTGGATTGCTAAACACCGAAAAGAAACCGACATAAATGGCCAGCATCAGTGGCAATATTATCGGGAATATGAATTGTTGGGTATCGGTCTCGTTGTCAACGGCAGCCCCAATGGCCGCATAGATCGAGCTATATATCAGATAGCCCAGCACGAAATATACAATGAACGAGACCAGCATGGTTACCCACGGCAAATCGAAAAGCTCTTGGGCATAGCGCTGTATTTCATTTTCGCTACTCGTGGCAAGCGAGCCGACATCTGGCATGCCGTTGGGCGAAAGATTCGGGGCAGCGTTCAGCGTCGCCAGATCAATATCAAAAAAAAGGGCCGCCACTACCAGCAATAAAGTGGCCGAAAATATCCAAATGGCAAATTGCGTAACCCCAGCCAACGAGGTGCCGATTATCTTGCCCAACATCAATTGAAAAGGTTTTACCGATGAGATGATGACCTCGATGATACGGCTCGTTTTTTCCTCTATCACACTGCGCATCACAAATCCACCGTAAATAATGATGAACATCATGATCAAATAGCCGAAACCACCCCCCAAAAAGGCCTTGAACTCGTTGATGCCCTTGAGGTTCTGCCGCCCATCAAAGGTCGAGGTTCCCAGATCAAAATTTCTTTCAACTTCTTCAAACTGCCCTGAGCTGATGCCCAACGAGGCCAAACGCTCTTTTCGAAGCTCATTTTGTATGATATCCTCTATCTCATCCAACATATAGGTGGATGGATTGTCTTTTGTGAACAAGAACGCCTCTTTTGCGGCGGCTTCGACATTCGCCGCTTGGGGAATGTGCAACAGGCCGTAGTAGCCCAACGACAGGGTAGAATCTTTGGCCGTCTGCAAATCGATATCACTCATTTGCAGATAGGATGTGTTATCGGAAGAGGTGAAGTGTTCCACAAAAAATCCGCTTTCATCCAACACGGAAATCACCCGCTTTTCACTGTCATTGATTTCGGTCAAATAGACTATGAGCAATACCATAGCCACCAACAGCAAGGGGCTCAAAAAGGTCATGACAATAAACGACCGGTTTCTGACCTTGGCCAGGTATTCACGCTTTATGATCAATCCTAATTTGCCCATGTACTTTTTGATTTGACCGTTTGGATGAAAATATCGTTTGCCGTGGGTATGGTCTCCTCGAAATGCACAACATTGCCGCAACGCGCCAATTGTTGCAACAATGCCGAGGTATCGTCTGTCGGAAGCTGCAAGACCATATCGAGCTGTTTTTCAGCACTGTCATAGTGCTGCTCTTTGAGTTCGAACAGGCCGTTGAGTTGGGCCAGTTTGCTTTGGTAATCATCAGTAGTCTTCAGCCCTACCTTAAAAATGTTTTTCTTGTAGGCCTTTTTGATATCAGCAAGCCGGCCGTCCAAAATCTTTTCTGATTGGTGCAGCAGGGCAATATGCTCGCACAGTTCTTCGACCGACTCCATACGATGGGTCGAAAAAATGATGGAAGCACCCTGTTCTTTAAGCCGCAAGATCTCGTCTTTGATGACATTGGCATTTATGGGGTCGAACCCGCTGAAAGGCTCATCAAAAATAAGCAGCTTGGGCTTGTGCAGTACGGTAACGATAAACTGTATCTTTTGGGCCATGCCCTTAGAGAGTTCCTGTATTTTTCGGTTCCACCAGTCGCCTATTTCCAAGCGTTCGAACCAATAATCCAACCGTTTTTTGGCCTCAGCCTTTGACAACCCCTTTAGTTGGGCCAGATATAGGGCCTGCTCGCCCACCTTCATGCTCTTGTATAGCCCTCGTTCTTCGGGCAAATACCCAATCATTCCAATATGTTCGGGCGCCAAGGGCTCACCATTGAAAAAGATGTTGCCGCTATCGGGATGGGTAATCTGGTTGATGATCCGTATCAAGGAGGTCTTGCCGGCACCGTTCGGACCCAATAAACCGTAGATACAATTTTCTGGAATTTGCAAAGACACTTCGCTCAAGGCTTTGTGCCCGCCATAATTCTTGGTTACCGATTCAGCAACAAGTATGTGGTTCATCCAGTTAATTTTTTCAAAGATAATCCTCTTTGCGCATCACTTACCTTAAAGCAATGCCAAGGTGGTGTAAAAAACAAAAACCCACCCTTAAATGGATTCAAGGATGGGAAAAAAATTGCTATGAAAAAGAAAATTAAATATTGGTTGCCCAATATGAAATCAAATATACGTTTTTTATTTAAACCAGAACGTTAAACATTATGAGAACATATCTTTCACTTTTTCAAAGAAAGACTTGTCAGATTTCTCAGGATTGGGCGCAAAATTCTGGTCGTTTCTCATACGCTCGAAAAACTCCCTTTGCTCTTTGGTCAGCTCTTTCGGTGTCCATACATTGACATGTACGAGCAGATCACCGCTGCCGTAACCGTTCAGGTTGGCAATTCCCTTGCCCCGCAAGCGCAGTATCTTGCCCGATTGTATTCCTGGTTCCAATTTGATGCGCACCTTGCCCCCAACGGTATCGATTTCTTTTGAAGTACCCAATACCGCATCTGAAATACTGATGTAGAGATCATAGTGAAGGTTGTCTCCCTCACGTTTTAGGGTGTCATGTTCAACGGTCTCAATGGCCACCAATAAATCGCCGGGCACGCCATTGCCGGGTGCCTCGTTCCCTTTGCCAGAGACCTTTAGCTGCATACCGTCTTCGACACCGGCCGGTATTTTGATGGAAACCGTCTCTTCGGCCACTTTGAGCCCCTGTGCATCGGCATCATTGGGTTTTTTATCGATGGTCTGACCGGCACCTCCACAGGTATTGCAGGTGGCCGATGTCTGCATCCTGCCCAGAATGGTATTGGTAATTTTAGTTACCTGACCGCTTCCATTACAAGTCGGGCATGTTTTATATGTGACCCCGTCTGCCTGTACCTTTCGGCGCACTTTTACTTTCTTTTCAACTCCATTGGCCACTTCTTCCAAGGTCAGTTTTACCCTGATGCGCAGGTTACTGCCCTTTACCCTGCGTTGGCCACCAAAACCGCCGAAACCACCAAAGCCACCGCCAAAAGCACTGCCAAAGATATCACCGAACTGGCTGAAGATATCCTCCATGTTCATTCCACCACCGCCAAAACCACCGCCTTCAAAGGCGGCATGGCCAAATTGGTCGTACTTGGCACGCTTGTTTGGATCGCTCAACACCTCATAGGCCTCGGCAGATTTTTTGAACATCTCTTCCGCTTTGGCATCTCCCGGATTTTTGTCAGGGTGGTATTCCAAGGCTTTCTTTCGATAGGCCTTCTTTATCTCTGCTGCTGAGGCGTTCTTTGAGACCCCCAATATTTCGTAATAGTCTTGTTTCATCGGTACAGGTTAATTTCCAACCACTACTTTGGGATGCCTGATGATCTTATCACCCAACATAAAGCCTTTTTCAACCACGTCGATAATTTTGCCCTTCATCTTCTTGTTGGGTGCGGCAATTTGGGTAATGGCATCATGAACTTCAGGGTCAAAGGTATCTCCCTCTTTTACATCAATTTCTTTTAACCCCTTTGATTTAAGGGTTTCACGGAGTTTATTATTGATAAGCTCGACCCCCTTGAAAAGCTCTTGGTCATCTGATTTTGAAATTTCCTTCAAGGCCCTGTCAAAATCGTCCAACACGGGCAGCAAGGCGAGCATGACCTCTTGCCCAGCAGTCTTGAAAAGCTCCATGCGCTCTTTTGAGGTGCGTTTCTTAAAGTTTTCGAATTCCGCAAATAGGCGCAAAAACTTATCCTTTTCTTTGGCAAGCTCATCATGCAGTTGTTGCTCAGCAGAGGCTTCGGCATCTTGTTGTTCATTTTCCCCAACCGTTTCCGGATTGTTTTCAACGGTGGTATCCTCCATATTTTGCCCTTGTTGGTTTTCTTCCATCTCTTGAACCTTACTTTTTTTGCTCATAGGTCTCTCTCTTAATAAGTCAATTTGAAGCGGCAAAAGTATTGCCAATTGTTTAAAAATGTCAAAATGTCACCGTTTTTTGTCGAAAAATCGGTCACGACGGCGTTTGTCATCAACAATCACACTAGTTGGAAGGCAAGAAAAGTAATCAACGTGAAGAAGGTTTGTTCAAAAGATTTTGAAGGGCCCCTGCGATATTGGCATATTCAAATACGAAGCCCTGTTCCTCAATTTTTTTTGAACTGACCCGTTGGCTCGCCAAAACCACATACGACATTTCACCCAGTACAAGTCGCAACACCCACTTGGGCACATTGGGCAACCACAAAGGTCTTTTGAGCACTTTGCCCGCCTCTTTGGTAAGTTTGGCATTTGTAACAGGGTTGGGCGCCACCCCGTTAAATACTCCGGCGAGTCCTTTTTTGATGACAAAAACAAACAATTGGGCCAAATCATCAATATGGATCCACGATTGCCATTGGTTACCCGAGCCCAATGGGGCCCCGACATAGTATTTTATGGGCCGAACAAGCGATGGCAGGGCCCCACCTTCGGTAGAAAGTACCAATCCTATCCTTATCTTGGCCACTTTAAGGTTCAGTTTCGTGAAGGTATCGGCCTTGCTTTCCCACGCTTTCACCACTTGCCCCAAAAAACCATCATCCACGCCCTTTTCATTTTCATCATAGAATTTTGATGCTGAGCTGGGATAGATACCGATGGCAGATGCCGTTACAAGCATTTTGATGTTTGTGTTCTGTGACCGCTCAAGGGCGTTGTACAATGTTTCGAGGCTTTGTAGCCGGCTATTGAGGATTTTCTTTTTGTTCTTTGCGGTCCATCGTTGACTGATACTGGCGCCTGCCAAATTGATAATGGCCGAAACGCCCTCCAATGCGGCCATATCAAGTTCTCCATTTGCCGGATCCCAGTAAAACCCTTTCCGTTTTTCTTTATTTTCAATCTTTTGTTTTCGGGTGGTCAGGTAATGTACGGTATGGCCTTCTGCCAATAGCAAATCGACCAGAGCAGTGCCTACCAAACCTGTTGCACCTGTCAAAAGAACCTTCATTTTCTTTTTTTTGCAAAGGTACTGCTTCGCCTGCTAGAAATATTGGCTATTTACGAACCTTTAACAGGTGCCATAAGGTTTACGGCTTGGTCGCGCGAAGCATTTCTCTTTTTCCGGGCGGCCCAGGAAGCCGCTCGACTGAAAAACCTACGCTTTGCATGGCCCGGCGAACACTGCCCTTGGCGGCGTAGGTTACCAAAACCCCTTTTGAACGAAGGGCTTTGAACATTTTTTCAAACACCTCAACCGTCCAAAGTTCTGGCTGCACCCTAGCGCCAAAAGCATCAAAATACACTAGGTCAAAGGCGTTCTGGTCATCAATTTCCAGAAAATCTTGTTGTCTTTTTATTAAGAGGAAGTTTTCGTGAATGGCAACCTCTTTTTGCCAGTCACAGATATGCATTTTAGCAAAAATTTCTTGAAGCTTTTTGAAGCCCAATGCTTCGCAGTAATTGAGCTGTTTTATCTCCCCAATGGAAACAGGGTACTTCTCAACACCGCAATACCTGATTTTTTTATGTTCTTTTTGGGCCTCTGAAAACGTGATCAGCGCATTCAATCCAGTGCCAAAGCCTATTTCAAGAATATCAAGCTGGTTTTGTGGAAGATGCCTAAGGCCATGGTCTATAAAAACATGATAGGCCTCTTGTACCGCACCGTGCAACGAGTGGTACTGCTCATTCCATTCTTCTATCTGAATGGTTTTTGACCCATCGCCCGTGGTAATGATCCTTCGCTTCACCCCATTAACTTTAAAAATTGTACGATTCCCACAGGCCCCATTGCCAGGCCCAAGGGATGAAATCTTGTTAAAACCGCAGACCGGTCTTGAAGGGGCCCTCAATCTTCTATCAAAACACCTTCGGCCTCAAAACGATAGGTTCTTTTCGGAGTGGCAATCTTGGCCAGCTTCTCTTTTGTGGCACCGGCATCGGCAGCATAGTGCTTTTGCTCATCCACAGACATCTCTTCGACAAACGCCTTGCCGCTCACCACCACCGTTTTGCCGGCCACGTCAGTGGGCACAAAAAACCCATAGTCTTTGAACTTGACGAACACCTGGCTGCCATCTTCCAAATCCACTTTCATCCAACAACCCTTTGCCTGGCAGACCTCGGTAATTTGACCGGTTAGCTGCGTAGTTAATGTGTCGGTGGCAGCAAGGCTTTTATAAATACTGCTGTTGGGCGCCATTTTATTTGATTTTTCAAATGTCTTTCCAAAAAATGAAACAGTTTCTTGGGCATTCAATCCAAACGCCATGAAGAAGCCTACAAAAACTACAATCAAAATGTTAAATAATTTCATATCGCTTAAAAATCTGTAATGTCTTAACAATTTCGGGATTTAAAATTAAGAAATCGTCAAACAAAAGCTAGAAATGGCTAATTTTATTTCCTAATTGATGATTAGGAATGGAAGTAAAATCTAACAACATTACGGTTGAGCGAACCAAGCGCTCAAAACTCGACCAAGTAGATTTTGACAATTTGTCATTTGGCAGCGTATTTGCCGACCACATGCTGGTCTGCGATTACAAAAATGGTGAATGGGGCGCCCCAAGTGTGGTACCCTACCAGCCCATTGAGTTGGACCCCTCGGCCAAAATTTTCCATTACGGACAGTCAATTTTCGAGGGAATGAAGGCCTATAAGGATGACCAAGGCGGTGTTTGGCTCTTTCGACCAGAAGAAAACCAAAAAAGGCTGAACATATCGGCCAAGCGTTTGGCGATGCCCGAACTGCCCAAAGAGATATTTATGGAAGGCTTGGCGACCCTTCTCCAAGTTGACCAAGAATGGATACCGCAAACCAAGGGAAGCTCACTCTACATTCGTCCTTTTATGTTTGCTTCCGGAAATGGTTTTCATGCATCACCGGCAGATGCCTACAAGTTCATTATTGCCTGTGCCCCTTCGGGTCCCTATTTTTCAGGCAAGGTAAAGGTCTTGATAGAAGAACGTTATTCGCGTGCCGCCAACGGGGGTGTTGGTTTTGCCAAGGCGGGCGGCAACTATGCAGCCCAGTTTTACCCCACCCAATTGGCTGTTCAAAAAGGGTATAACCAAGTTATCTGGACCGACGACAACACCCACGAGTACATAGAAGAGGCCGGTGCTATGAATATATTTGTCCGAATCAACGATACCCTGATAACAGCACCCACCAACGATCGTATTCTTGATGGCATTACCCGAAAAAGCATCTTGGATATCGCAGCAGATGAAGGAATTGAGACCGAGGTACGCAAAATTACGGTGGCCGAGGTCATCAATGCCGCCAAAGACGGGTCTTTAAAGGAAATGTTCGGTGCGGGCACCGCAGCCGTGGTGTCGCCCATCTCGGCCTTTGGATATAAAGAGGTGGACTACAATCTACCGGAATTGGACCAAAGCTATGCTGCTTTGCTCAAAAAACGAATTACCGATATACAATACAACCGCGGTGACGATAAGTTCGGTTGGCGATACCGGGTTCTTTAAACAAAAAATAAAAAAGCGGCGTTTTCGCCGCTTTTTTATTTGTCCAGTATGGCCTTGATATCCGGTTTAAAGTAGTTGGGGCCTTTCAGAACCTTACCGTCCTCTCTGTAAATGGGCTTGCCATCGTGTCCCAATTTGCTCATGTTGCTTTTCTGGATTTCCTCAAAAACCTCTTCGATCTTGTGTTGCATGCCATGTTCTAAGATTGTTCCGCACAAAATGTATAACATATCACCCAAGGCATCGGCCACTTCTACCAAGTCACCATTATTGGCTGCCTCCAGATATTCCTCATTTTCTTCGCGCATGAGTTTGTAGCGAAGTAGGTTCTTGTCTTTGCCCAAATCGGCCCTTGGCTTTTGGGAAACCCCCAGTCCGAATGAATGATGAAAGAGTTCGACCGCCTTGATTTTACTTTTCATTAATAGCCTTATTACGTTAGATTTGCATAAAAATATAAAATATGTTCAGTACTGGACAGTTGATTTTTGCCGGTCTATTTCTTGTCTGTTTCGTGTTTATCATCATCAAAGCCTATGGAAAAGACAGGCCCCTACACAAAAAAAATTACAAGGGAATTCAGTGGATCATAGCTTATTTTGTGATTTTCGTACTTTTTTTGTTCTTGGTTAAATATTTTATGAAGAATTGACGAAAAGTGTTGCGTACACCACAAAAATTAACCTTTACACAACAATATTACCGTTTCGTTCGTATAATATAGGAAAAGACGTACTTTTGTATCGAACAATCAAACCATGATTACTTTTTTTAGCATTCTTTTTATTTTATTGGCAATCAATGCTTTGCTGTTGATTTTCAGTGTGAATGGCGCTAAAGACATGTTCAAAAAGCCTTTGCGAAAAATTTCGGATACTTCGATTGCAAAAGTTCTTCCCCGCGAATATTCCGAATCAGATTACAAAAAAGCGGTTTAGTTCATACCTTTAAGGTGTGAAGCAACTGTTACTCGTTTTTCTGGGCGGCGGCGTTGGAAGTGCCTTGCGATATCTTATCTCAAAATTGCTGAACCCCGTGCACCCTTCCTTTTATTGGGGCACCTTTACGGTAAACATTTTGGGTTGTCTGTTGATTGGGGCCATATTGGGCTACACATCCAAAGTAAACCTTCTCTCAGAAAATCAACTGCTCTTATTGGCCACCGGATTTTGCGGGGGCTTCACCACTTTCTCTGCATTTGCCTTTGAAAAACACTCCTTATTAAAGAATGGCGACTTCATGCCTTTTTTCATCTATTTGGCCTCTAGCATCATTTTAGGCATTTTGGCCGTGGCCCTAGGGCTTTGGCTTTCGACCAAAAACCCTTTCTAAACCCTCCTTTCCAAATCAAAATCCCGAGGTCTGATTACGGTTGCCTCAATTTTTATCCTTGAAGTGTGCCATATCTCCGGTAAAAGATTGTCTTATCAAAATAATTCATTCCATAATTCATAATTTTAATTGTTTTATATATATACCCCCTAATTTTTAGGGGTTAATTTTTTATATAATTAAAAAATTGAAATTGCTACCCAATTTTTTTAGGGGTATTGTTTTTTAAAAATATATTTGAAGCAGAATAAACCATCTTAATTATGAAAAAAATCGAGGCAATCATTCGAAAATCAAAATTTGATGAAGTGAAAAAAGCACTTCACCAAATCGAGGTCAACTTTTTTAGTTACTGGGATGTTACCGGTGTGGGCAATGAAAAACAGGGGCATGTATACAGGGGTATTTCCTATAGCACATCAGATATACAGAGAAGGTACCTGGAAATAGTGGTTTCTGACGAATTTTTAGACCGTACCATCGAAACCCTGTTCGAGTCTGCCGCTACTGGCAATGTGGGCGATGGAAAAATCTTTGTGTCAGAGGTTTCAGAAGTGTATCGAATCAGAACAAAAGAAAGCGGCAACGCTGCCATTAACTAATTAAAAACCAACTAACAATATTTACTATGGACGCAGGAGTATTTACAGCTAACAATGTTTGGATGATGATTTGCACGGGGCTCGTGTTTTTCATGCACCTAGGATTTTCTTTCTTGGAAATCGGGCTTACCAGACAAAAAAATACGGTCAATATTTTGTTCAAGAACGTCTTTATCATCTGTGTGGGGCTATTGCTTTACTACATAGGTGGCTTTAATTTGATGTATCCCGGATTTGAAAACGGCGATAGCGGCTTTTTGAAGTTTGCAGGTTTCGGGCTTTCCATTGCAGAAAATGGACTAACACCAGACTACGCAAATGGCGGATATACCTACTGGACTGATTTTCTTTTCCAGGCAATGTTCGCGGCCACTGCGGCGACAATCGTATCGGGAGCTGTGGCCGAAAGGATAAAATTGGGCAGTTTTATGGTGTTCACACTTATCTATATAGGCCTGGTATACCCTATAGTAGGTGCATGGAAATGGGGTGGCGGCTGGCTCGACAACATTGGATTCTATGATTTTGCCGGATCTACCCTGGTGCACTCGGTAGGAGGTTGGGGTGCCCTAATTTCAATTTACCTACTAGGCCCGAGAGTCGGAAAATTCGACGAAAATGGAAAATCAAACGCCATCCCCGGACACAATCTGCCGTTCGCGGCGGCCGGTGTACTCATTCTATGGCTGGGTTGGTTCGGCTTCAACGGTGGATCGGTACTTTCAGCGGACCCCGCTGCCACTTCACTGGTCTTGGTGACCACTTCTTTGGCAGCAGCAGCAGGAGGTGTTTCAGCCTTTATCACTTCATCGGTGATGTACAAAAACTATGATCTTACCATGTTCTTGAACGGAATATTGGGCGGACTTGTGGGCATTACGGCCGGGGCAGATCAAATGTCTCCCAACGAAGCGGTCATCATCGGTATCATAGCGGGTGTTGTCATCGTTCTAGGGGTGGCCCTTATCGAAAAAATAAAGCTTGACGATCCCGTTGGGGCCGTTGCGGTTCACCTTATTTGCGGCATCTGGGGAACTTTGGCAGTGGGCATTTTTGGAGCTATGGCAAGCCTTGATCAGTTCTTGATCCAGTTGGCCGGTGTCGCTGCAGCCGCTGCCTTCTGCTCAGTTACGGCATTTGTGACCCTCTACGCGGTCAAAAAGCTGTCGGGCATCAGGGTATCAGAACTGGAAGAGATCGAAGGCCTTGATCTACACGAACACGGTATGGACGCCTATGCAGATTTTAGAATGAACCAACATTAATTAATACAAAAGGAGACGGGGCGTTTGGCAGAACACCCCGTCGGTAACCTTTTCAAATTCCACAAACAAATCAACTCCCTAAAGGGAATCAAAAATTGAATTATGAAAACGATTACAAATACAAAGTACATAAAAAAATCACTATGGTTGTTAGTGGCCCTTGTCACGTTCCCAATTTTTGCACAAGATGGTGCGGACGATAAAAAGAAGTTCACCTTCAGCGGAACGGTTGACGCATATTACCGTGCCAATTTAACAGCACCGAATGACGAAGACGCCATCGCCCCAGGTTCGTCGTTTGCAAATTTACCCGGGTTCTCTTTGGGTATGGCCAATCTGATTGCGAACTACGAAGGCGAGAAAGTGGGTTTTGTGGCCGACCTTGTCTTCGGCCCTAGGGGTACCGATGCTATTTTTCTCTCGCCCCTTTATTCGGCTACCGGAAACATCGTAAACCAACTCTATGTATACTGGAATGTGAGCGATGACGTGACCTTTACATTTGGTAACTTCAATACCTTTTTGGGCTACGAGGTCATTTCACCAGCGGCAAATTTCAACTACAGCACCTCCTATCTGTTTTCGTATGGCCCGTTCTCGCATACCGGCCTGAAGGCGGACTTCGATTTGGGAAATGATTGGAGTGCCATGGTAGCCGTTATGAACCCGACCGATGTAACCGAGTTCAACCCTACCGGTGATTATGCCGTGGGGGCACAGTTGGGCTATTCAAGCCAATTTTTGAACTTCTTGTACAGTCAGGGGGGATTTGAGGTTGACTACACAGGTGGGTTCGACCTCTCAGAGGAATTCTTTTTGGGCATCAACGCTGCTTATTTTGACAACAGTGACGATGCTGTTGACTTTGCCGGTATTGCCCTATATCCCCAATACCAAACATCAGATAATTTTGCCATTGGGCTTAGGGGCGAATACTTCACAGAGACCAATCTTGGGGCCATAGGTGGTGCCGCAGAAAGTGTTTTCGCGGTAACCCTGACAGGAAGTGCCACTATTGGCGACCTGTTGATAAAACCCGAACTTAGATTGGACAGTGCCGACGAGGATGCCTTTATCGACAACGATTTGGCCCCCACATCAAGCCTGGCCTCTTTTTTAGTGGCCGCGGTCTATTCATTTTAACACCCATTCAATAGCCTTAGTTGTCAACAAGCCCTGTATTATATCTAAGTGCAGGGCTTATTCTTTGTCTTTTTTAAAATCTTTCACTCCTGCCCTCACACTAGTTCTCAAATAGTTTTGCCTCGGCACTAAGGGGCAGGAGTACTTTTTGCTGTAGACACAATAGGGGTTGTAGGCCTTGTTGAAGTCAATTACAAGTGTATCGCCAATGGGGATTTTCAAATCTATATATCGGCCGCCGCCATACGTCTCGTCCCCGTTGGTCTCATCTAAAAAGGGCAAGAACAGATAATCTTCAAACCCTTCTTCATCGATCAAGTCCAGGGTCTGGTACACCTCTAACCGGTGCTTTTTACCGTTGAGCTCGAAGTGGGCAATGCCATATACCACCTCTTCCGTCTTTCTATCGGTGGTGGTGGGCATCATAAAGGGCTTGGCGTCGGGTGTACGCTCAAACCTTGCCTTTACAATGTAATTGGTATCTGGGTCGAAGAAATCCAATCCTTCAAAATCTTTGCGATACCTATCTGGCAAAGGGGATGTTTCTGGGTTTTTGAACTCCTTGTTCAGTTTTTCTTGAAAGGCGATAATATCCGCAATGGCTTCTGACGCAACCTGCACGCCTGTATCTTTTTGGTCATGGTACCTTTTTTCTTGCCTACAACCCATAAAAACCAAGACGATTGCCCAAAAGAGATAACGCATATTTCCGTACTTTTCCACAAAAGTACAACCTTACTATTTTTTTCGGATGAGTGTAAAGAAGATAAGATTCCTGAAGTTTTTGATATTCGTTTTTATGTCTGCCCTGGCCAACAATGGCTGCAAACAAAGTCCTGAGGAGGTAACAGGGAATGAAAAAGGCGCACCGTCTTTGAATCCGGAGTATTACAATGTGGCCTTTTTAATTATGGATGGCACCTACAATACCGAGTTGACGGCCCCTTTTGATATTTTTCAGCATACCCAATACCGAAAGAATATCAAGGCGATGAACACTTTTACCGTGGCCAATACCACTGACCCCATCATTACTTTTGAGGGCATCCGTCTGATTCCTGATTTTGATTATACCAAAGATTCCATTCCTAAAATAGATATCTTGGTGGTGCCCAGTGCCGAGCACCACTTGGATACCGATCTGAACGATACCGTCATGTTGAATTTTGTGAAAAGGGTCGACAAAGAAGCACTATTTGTGACCTCACATTGCGACGGGGCCTTTGTTCTGGCAAAGGCAGGCCTGCTCGATAAGGTATTCTCAACCACCTTCCCCAGTGATATTGGTCGATACCGCGACATGTTTCCACATCTAAAGATAAAAGACAGCGTGTTGTTTGTACACGATGGCAAGTACATCACTTCGGCAGGGGGCGCCAAAAGTTTTGAGGCCGCCCTTTATCTGGCTGAATTGCTTTATGGGAAAGAAATAGCCGAGTCACTTGCCCGTGGCCTTGTCATAGACTGGGATGTTGATACGGTTCCGAAGTTTATTCGTCAATGATCTCGTAGCGGGCATCATCCAAATATTTTTCGATCACCTTGTTATATTCGGGGGTAATGCGCAATAGGGCGGTATGATCTAGCGAGTACAGTCGTTCTTTGTCTTTGTAGCCCCTTTTCAAAACCTCCTCCAGATAAAAAATGGCAGTACCGAAATCTTCCTTTTTTGCACTGAGGGAGATTACCTTCAGATAATAGTCGTAATCGGTAGGGTCTGTAATGGTTTTCAGCATATAAAGGAACAACAACGCCTCCTCGTCGGGTTGATTTTCGGCATTGATAATGAAAATATTGTCTTCTACCAGGGCATTTATAAAACCCTGTAAGCGATGCCCCATTCGTTTCTCGGCGGCATTGCCCTGATAGATGAATTTATTGATCTCGGTCATCTGGTAGTTCCACCAGCCCAGATTGTTGTAATTGTAGGTAAGGATGTCTTCCTCGATATAGTACACATAGTCTTCTTTCAGCAACGATTCTTTGAAACGGGCCGCATTTTCTTGCCGTTTGAGCGCACGGTACAGCTTGTCTTTTCTAAGCTCTTTTTTCAATTTTTTCAAAGAATCCACCTCCCTATGGGGGCGGTATACCGCCAGCATACGGTCAAGTACCTGTTCGGCCAACAGAAGCTTTGACCCACTGCGCAGTTCTTGAAACCGTTCTAGGTCTTGCCTATACGATTCATTGACAATCAGGGAGTCTTGGGGTATATTGCCCTTGGCCATTTCGGCCAAGTCAAACAAGGTGAGGGCCTTTTCAAAGTGTTGACTGTCAGGCCATTGGTGGCCCCCTTCAAAAACCAACAATTGGTTCGGATGCTTTAGACCGTTCAAGACCTTTTTCAACTTTAGCAACTCAATATAATTGAAGTCTTTGTTGCCCACAATACCGATAAAATGAAAGCGCCTTTTGCTGTTGAGCAATTCTAAGTTCATAAAGCTGGCACCACACGATATGACACCCCTGATCTTATTTAAAAATAATGGAGTGATGTTGGCAAAGCGGGCCCCATGGGCAAAACCGGCGACATATAGGCGTTCGTTCTGTATGGGCAAAAGCCGTGAGACCCCATCGATTGCCCTACCCACCCTCAGCATATTCTCTGATAGCGATAGTGTGTCGTTGATGTTATCGGGTGATGCAAGAATATAACCCTTGGCCTCGGCCGCCTGTTTGAACATCGACATGGCCTGACGGCCCTTACCGTCCATATCAAAAACATATAACACAGGCCATTTTTTGGATGTGACAAAATTGGTGGGCAGGTATAACGAAAATGTTTCATTGTTTTCGTCATCTACCTGTACAGAATCGATGATGACCCCCTTTCGCAAGGCCACTTCCTGCGAGATGCCAATTTGAAAAACCAAAAGAAAAATAAGGTACGGTAAGCGTTTCTTTATCACAAGTGGGTAGTTCTTTCTCATAGTAAGGTGCGCACAAAAATCTGGCCAAAAATGTTTGCACTACCTAAATATAGGCCAAAAAGTCTTTGCCCCTACATCTTGTTCAAAGGTTCGTTAGAGACCACGTTCGAAAGCACGATGTGCGTACGGCACTCGCCATATGCAATAAGCGCATCTATAAATTTTTCAAGATGCCTTTGGTCTTTGAGCACAACTTCCATTACAATATTTTCGTTTCCGGTTATGCGATAACAATTCACTACTTCGTCGTATGACTTCACCATATCGAGAAAGGGCTTCAATTTGCCCATAAAGGCCCTGAGCATAATAATCGCCCTCAACTGGTACCCTAAAAAATGATATGCCAAGTGTGTCTGGTACCCCTCGATGATGCCGAGGTCTTCCATCTTCTTTATGCGTTCGGCCACCGCTGGGGGTGTCAACCCCACTTTTCGTCCGATTTCGGCATACGATTCACGGGCATTTTTCCGAAGTTCTTTAAGAATGCGCAAACTGAGCTTATCTACCTTCATTTAAAAAGAAATAATATACAAAAAACTTAAAATCAAAGGTAAAAATTTATTTCGCATTAACTTTCAAAAGTATGGTTTTGCCAATCTGATGTAATTTTAATGTGCTAAAAAATTGCTGTAAGACTATGAAAAGCAACTCGTTACACTCGTTGCCCGTTTATAGAAAATCACTTGTGTTACGTGATTTGAGCGATGCCTTGGCTTCTTACCTCTCATACAACAAAGACCTTTTTTCGCTTAGACAATCCAGTAGCTTTAGAGACAATCTTTCAGACTCGTTGCTAACCGATGCCACGCTCATTACCAAAGAGATCGAGCAGGCCGCTACCAGCACTTCATATTCGGTTCGCATGAAAAGCCTTTCTTTTATCAACATCATGACCCGGAATATTCTGGCCTACTGCAATGGTTTGGAACGAGATGGGGTAAAAGAAAAGGAATATCTAAACCTGTTGCGAAAGGAAATCAAGAGTTTCAGGAAAGCATTTAAAAAGTGGCGGCTTTCGCTAAGGAACGACGAATATTAAGCAACTCCTTCATAAACAATTTTAGCCAGCCGATCAACTTGACGGTTTGAAAGATAACGATCGGCGTAAGCCACCCGCAATCAGAAACTTCGACTTTGTCTTGTTTCTGATGCCATTGTCCTCGGTCGGCAACTTGTGGGGACCCCTCGGCTTCGCTCGGGGTAAGCGACTCGCAATCAGAAACTTCGACTTTGTCTTGTTTCTGATGCTCGCTGCTTACATATTTCGTCGGTACTGCCCCCCTACCCCAAACAGTGCTTCGGTAATTTGCCCTAATGAGCAGTACTTGGTAACCTCCATCAACTTCTCGAAAAGATTTTCATTGGCCACGGCAGTTTTTTGCAGCTCTTTGAGGAGTTGTTTTGATTTCTCCACATAGGTCTTATGGAGGTTTTCGAGCGTTTGGATCTGCAGTTGTTTTTCGTCTTCGGTGGCCCTGATGACCTCAGCGGGCAAAACCGTTGGCGAGCCTTTCGAACTCAAAAACGTGTTGACACCGATGATCGGGTACTTTCCTGAATGTTTCAAGGTTTCGTAATAGAGACTTTCTTCTTGAATTTTTGAACGCTGGTACATGGTCTCCATGGCACCGAGAACGCCTCCCCTTTCAGTAATTCGGTCAAACTCCATCAAAACAGCCTCTTCGACCAAATCGGTCAACTCTTCGATAATGAAAGATCCTTGAAGCGGATTTTCGTTCTTGGCCAAGCCCAATTCTTTGTTGATTATAAGTTGAATGGCCATCGCACGGCGTACCGATTCTTCTGTAGGCGTGGTAATGGCCTCATCGTAGGCATTGGTGTGCAACGAGTTACAGTTATCGTAAATCGCGTAGAGGGCCTGCAGGGTAGTTCGAATATCATTGAAATCGATTTCTTGGGCATGCAGGCTTCGCCCAGAAGTCTGAATATGGTATTTCAACATTTGTGCCCGTGATCCCGCACCATATTTTTCTTTCATGGCCTTGGCCCAAATTCTGCGGGCCACCCGACCGATTACGGCATATTCTGGGTCAATGCCGTTGGAAAAGAAAAAGGACAGGTTCGGACCAAAATCATTGATATCCATCCCCCGGCTTAGGTAGTACTCCACATAGGTAAAGCCATTCGAAAGGGTAAAGGCCAATTGCGAAATGGGGTTGGCCCCTGCCTCGGCAATATGATAGCCCGAAATGGATACTGAATAAAAATTTCTGACCTTATGGTCGATAAAATATTCTTGCACATCGCCCATTAGGCGTAGGGCAAACTCCGTTGAGAATATACAGGTATTCTGGGCTTGATCCTCTTTAAGTATGTCTGCCTGCACCGTACCCCTTACCTGCGAGAGGGTCTCTGCCTTTATCTTATCGTACACTTCTCTTGGCAGCACCTGGTCACCGGTGACGCCCAAAAGCATGAGCCCCAGCCCATTGTTGCCCTTTGGCAGTTCGCCATTGTATCTGGGGCGCTTTACACCCTTTTTGGCATAAATGGCCTCTATCTTTTTGTTGACCTCATCTTCAAGGCCATTCTGCTTGATGTATTTTTCACAGTTTTGGTCAATGGCGGCATTCATAAAAAACCCCAACAACATCGGGGCAGGGCCATTGATTGTCATGCTCACTGAGGTCATGGGGTCGCTCAGGTCAAAGCCAGAATATAGTTTCTTGGCATCGTCGAGGCAGCAGATAGAAACCCCTGCATTGCCGATTTTTCCATAAATATCTGGCCGCTTGTCTGGATCATGTCCATACAGCGTCACCGAGTCAAAAGCCGTGGACAGTCGTTTGGCCGGCATATCAAGGCTCACATAATGAAAACGTCGATTGGTGCGCTCGGGTCCGCCCTCACCAGCAAACATTCTGGTAGGATCTTCATTGGTTCTCTTAAAGGGATAGATTCCTGCGGTATACGGAAACTCGCCCGGCACATTTTCTTGCAACATCCATAACAGCAAATCGCCCCAGGCTTCATATTTGGGGAGGGCAACTTTTGGAATCTGAAGGTGTGCCAACGATTCGGTATGTGTATCCACCTTAATTTCTTTTCCGCGTACCTTGAACGAATATATTGGAGCCTGATAGGCCTTCTTCTTTTCATGCCATTGCAACAACCGCATCCAATTGTTGGGATCAAGGTTCATCTTTACCTTATCAAATTCGTCAAGAAGTTTTGAAACCAGTTGCTTAACATCTTCTTTTTTAGTTTTTGATAGGATGGCCGGCCCATCCAAACCTGACTTGGTCAAAAGGGAATGTTCAATGGCCCTATCATCTAAATCGATAAGCGATACCATGGTTTTAAAAAGTCCGTATAGCTTTTGTGCCACCTTGGCCTGCTTGAATACATTTTTGTCGTACCCTCTATTGTTCTCTGCTATTTCGGAAAGATACCGTGTTCTGGCAGGTGGAATGACAAACATCTTTTCAGGTTCGTTCTCGACCTTGAAATCAGAATCAAAGGTAGCGCCCGTTTTCTCACTTAGGGTCTGCATGGTCGCCACATACAGCCGGTTCATGCCCGGATCGTTGAATTGCGAGGCGATTGTTCCAAAAATGGGAAGGTCATCCAAATTGGCATCCCAGAGATTTTGGTTGCGCTGGTATTGTTTTTTCACATCGCGAAGGGCATCTTGGGCGCCCCTTTTGTCGAATTTGTTGATGGCCACCAAATCGGCAAAGTCGAGCATATCTATTTTTTCGAGTTGGGTAGCTGCCCCAAATTCAGGGGTCATTACGTACAGCGAAACATCACTATGTTCCAAAATCTCGGTGTCTGACTGGCCAATGCCCGAGGTCTCTAAAATAATCAAGTCAAAGGCCGCGGCCTTCAGTACCTGAATAGCTTCGGCCACATGTTTTGAAAGTGCCAAATTTGACTGTCGTGTGGCCAAAGAACGCATGTACACACGGGGGTTGTTGATTGCATTCATTCGAATTCGATCACCCAGCAAAGCCCCACCGGTCTTGCGTTTTGAGGGATCTACGGAGACAATGCCCAAATGTTTATCGGGAAAATCAATCAAAAAACGCCTTACAAGCTCATCTACCAAGCTTGACTTGCCCGCCCCACCGGTGCCCGTGATACCCAGAACGGGAACGTTTTCATTATTTATTTTTAAGGATGGAGAATATTCTTCAAATTCATCATGCCTGTTTTCGGCCAGCGAGATCAACCTCGCTATGGTCTTGACATCTTTCTGCCTTAACAATGTACCAAGATCCTGCTTCTTTGGAATTCCCAGATCCGCAATCGAGAAATCTGACTTTTTCACCAGGTCATCGATCATACCCTGCAGCCCCATCTCACGCCCATCGTCGGGTGAATAAATGCGTGTTATGCCATAATCCATCAGTTCGTTTATTTCCTCGGGCAAGATGACACCACCGCCGCCACCAAAGATCTTGATATGCCCAGCGCCCCTTTCCTGAAGCAGGTCGTACATATATTTGAAGTACTCATTATGCCCCCCTTGGTAAGAGGTCATGGCAATGGCATTGGCATCTTCCTGTATGGCACATTCGACCACCTCGGCCACACTTCGGTCATGGCCCAAATGAATTACCTCAACACCAGCTGCTTGGATTATTCGGCGCATGATATTGATGGCCGCATCATGACCATCAAAGAGCGAGGCTGCCGTGACCACTCTGATCTTGTTCTTGGGCTTGTAAGGCTTGTTTTGCTCCATCTTCAAAAAAGTGCAGATTCGACCCCCGCAATTTACGGAAAATGCAACAAAAAAAGGGTTATAATCGGAATTGCACAAAAATATATTCGCGATAGGGCCTCTGATTCAGAATACGTTAATTTTAACCCCATACCCAAAACCTGTGAAACTAACTTTTCTAATACATTGTCCCGATCAGGCCGGAATCATTAGCTCGGTAACCAGTTTCTTGCACCAGAACGGAGGAAATGTCATATACCTCGACCAGCATGTGGATAAGGAAGCTGGGGTCTTTTTCATGCGATTGGAGAGTGATTTTCAGCAAAATACTGACAAACAGGTCCTAAAAGCATCTTTTCAGGGCGAACTGGCCAATCGGTATGAAATGGAGTGGAGTATCCACCAAGAGCGCATAAAACCGCGAATGGCCATATTTGTGTCAAAATACAAGCATTGCCTGTACGATTTGCTCAGCCGGTACCAGTCTGGCGAGTTGCTGGTGGAGATCCCTTTTATTTTAAGCAACCACCAAGACCTTTCATTTATTGCAGATCAGTTTCAGATACCTTTCTATCATGTGCCTGTCAGCAAAGAATTGCGAGAAAAAGCAGCCCAACAACAACTCGATCTCATCGAAGAACACCACGTAGATTTTGTGGTTTTGGCGCGTTACATGCAGATTATTTCACCAAGAGTCATTGAAGCGTTACCCAATAGAATCATTAATATTCACCACTCGTTCTTGCCTGCATTTGCCGGCGCCAAACCCTACCATGCAGCGTTCAAAAGAGGGGTAAAGATTATTGGGGCAACCAGTCATTATGTGACCGAAGAACTTGACGCCGGACCCATTATTGCCCAAGATGTAGCGACGGTAAGCCACTCTCATTCCATTGAAGACTTGGTGGCTGTGGGTCGTGATCTTGAGAAAATCGTTCTCTCAAAAGCGGTACAATTGCACGTCAAAAGAAAGACCATGGTCTACAACAACAGAACGGTGGTTTTTACCTGACGACAAAAAGCGGTTGACCATATCAATTCACTTCACAATTGCATTCAATATTTCATCACCCAAAAACCGAATACAAAGGTTCTTTCGCATATATGTGAAAGATTTGGTAATTTTTTGATATAGAGACAATAAAGAAAATAATTGCCCGTTCTTTTTTAAGAAAACAAGCGTTATCTTAACGTATTTATAAGGTAAGATTAACCTTGAAGTTCTCATTTAAACTGAATTTTGTACCAAGTTATCTGAGTTAGCATTTTTTGAGTTAGTTAGTTTTAAAAACCGGCACCCTAGCCGGTTTTTTTTTTACAACATTGCTGACTACATCTTTAATTTTTCAAAAGATTTTATGGGTCTTTTTTTTGGTGAGGACGAATTTTGAAAAGGTAAATTCTTATCGGGGTTTACTTTATTGGGTTTTTTTTAACAATTCTCTCCTAACAATTTGTTAATTTCATATGGTGCTAATTCATCAATCAAATCATGAGACCAAGGATATTTCTTATTATCCTATTTTTCCTATTGTTCAAATGGAGTTATTCGACAATCCGTAGTGGGGCACCCGTTTACGAGGAGGAAATTATCTCAAAGTCCATGCAAGACTCATTGGATTGGGCTGATTACTACTACAACATCCACCAATATAATCGCGCCATTCCGTTGTACGAGAAGAATTTGGAGGGCGCTGTTCAAGAGAAACCGCATATTCTCAAAAAACTGGCATTGAGCGAGGCTTCTTTGGAGCATCCTGAAAAAGCAACGGCCCATCTGAACGATTATCTTCTACTGGAGTTTGACCGGACCTTTCTTTCCCATGAGGGGTTTGACCCGGTCAGAAGCTCCCAAGAGTTCAAAACCATCTCAGAGGCAATCGTGCCAGACATCAATATCTGGTCGATTATCTATTTTGTGGTGGCGATGATCGGTTTTTACGTAATTGTCCTCATTCTTCTGAACAAAAAAATCAATGGGATTGCCAGGGTTCTTATCGCCAGTTTTGTGTTCATACATTCTCTATTTATACTGAACATTTCTGTCAATGAAGCCCATTATTTGTTTGAGTTTCCGCATACATACCTGATGTCTACCTGGGCCTCATTCTTATACGGCCCCCTTCTTTATTTTTACTTCAAACGGATAGCTTTCAGATATCAGTTTAAACCGGTTGACTTACTGCATCTACTGCCAACATTGATTCTTTTGGCGTTTATGGGTATAACTGTTTACTCCATGTCGGCAGATGAAAAGGTTGCTTTGATGCTGACCCGCCTAAAAAACGGACTCAGTGCGCAAGACTCGAACAAGCTGCTGCTCATAGTAGTGCTCAAGATTATTTCGTTGGTGGTCTACGGATACTTTATTCGAAAGGTCTACCTAAAAAGCAAAGCAAAGAATGCGCTCGACCCCGCGGGCCAAACATGGCAAAAAAATATTTACTACATACACTTGCTCTACATTTTCACCTATTCTGCGTATGGCATTTTGATTATTAATGGATTTAATTCTGGCCTGCTCTATAACCTTTCCATAGCGGCCATGGCCATGATGGTTCTGTATGTTGGTTACTCGGCCAACATTCAGCCCCAAGTGTTCGGTGGCCGATACACGTATCTGAACCGTATGTTTCCGAAATATGAAAAATCGGGGCTTACCCCAAGTCTTTCCCTAGAGTTGAAAGAGAACCTGATAAAGCTTTTCGAAAAAGAAAAAATTTACCGTGAGAACGACATTAACCTTGAAATGGTGGCCAGAAAATTGAATACCACACGGCACAATGCCTCGCAGGTGATAAACGAGCACTTTAAAGTCAGTTTTCATGAGCTGATCAACACTTACCGCATCGATGAGGCAAAGAAAATATTAAAGGAACATAACGACCACGGACTGAATATTATCGATGTGGCCTATGAAGTGGGCTACAACAACAAGGTAACCTTCAACAAGGCCTTCAAGAAGAAGACCCAACTTACCCCATCAGAATTTCAAAGGAGTGTTTCAAACTATTGACAGATTTTAAAAGGGTAAAGGTTTACAGGTTCTTACTCTTTTCATGGGATAATTTTGGACATTTATTTTAGAAAACGACCTCGAGGTTTGTAGACCACTTTCTTATCGTTTCATTCTTGATGGTGTTTAATTAGCATCACAGACCGGAGGTCGTTTATATTCTACCTTTTTTTAAGGCAAGCCTTAAAATATAATCCTAACACCTTGACCTTGGTTTCGAAACTTATTTACATATAATGGTTTCACCAAAAAGCATGTTAAAACCTGTTTGGATAGCCAACAATTCTACCAAAATTTAGTTAAAATTGGACAAATTGCCTGATTTTTAGGTGTATACCGCACCACCTTGAAATCCAAACGCGGCTTTTCACCGTATCTTTGTTAGAATAAATCTCATGAAATATGAATAGTCAATATTGCAAAGTAGGTGCGGTGACCCCCATTACAAGTGGGGCACAAGCCGTGGCCATTCTCGAGCACAGATATCAAAACTTTCTTAGAAAAGCTGCGGATGCCACTTATATGGATACCCGATTAGGGGAATTTTTCGAAAGAAAGGCAAAAGACCTAAAAAAAGTATTGGAAAGCCTTGTCTAGGTATTTTGGCCGAATTTGGTCAATTCTTGGGCCATCTGCGACTGTAGTTCCCTAGCTTTTTCTGCGGCGACCTGTGCAAAATCTTCTCCTTGTGATGCATAGATTATGCCCCTTGATGAGTTTATCAACAGGCCAACATCAGCGTTAAGGCCGTAATGGCACACTTCCTCTAAACTACCGCCTTGTGCACCCACGCCGGGCACCAATAGAAAACTGTTGGGCACGATTTCCCTTACATCTCTCAAATAAGAAGCCTTGGTCGCTCCGACCACATACATCAGGTTTTGTGCATTCTTGTAGCTTTTTGAGGTCTTCAATACCTCTTTGTAGAGTTCCTTGTTCTCTACCATCTTGGTCTGAAAATCAAAAGCCCCCTCATTGGAGGTCAAAGCCAATAAAATGGTATGCCTATCCGCAAAGTCCAAAAAGGGCTCTACACTGTCCTTTCCCATATAAGGGGCCACTGTAATGGCATCAAAATCCATCTCCTCAAAAAAGGCCTTGGCATAACGGGTCGAGGTATTGCCTATATCGCCCCTCTTGGCATCGGCAATGGTGAACATTTCAGGGTAGTGCTCGTTGATATAGCGTATCGTTTTTGACAACGATTCCCATCCTGCCGCACCATAGGCCTCATAAAATGCCGTATTGGGCTTGTATGCCACGCAGAATGATTGTGTGGCATCTACGATGGCCTTATTGAACGAGAAAATGGGGTCTTCGTGGTCAAGTAAATGGGTTGGTATCTTTTCCAAATCGGTATCCAACCCCACACAAAGAAAGGACTGCTTTTTTCGAATCTGGGCTACGAGTTGTTCTATTTTCATTATTAAGCGTCTCGACTTCGGCTACCTTCGAACAGGCAGATTCAATTGGTTGGCAATTGGATCCTTACAAAATTTCAGAGGCCTCTTTTAACTTTTCGGTATTTTCCACCAGCATCAACTCATCGATTATCTTCTGCAGGTCTCCATTCATAATGTTCTGCAAATCATATAGGGTCAGGCCTATTCTATGATCGGTGACACGACCCTGCGGATAGTTGTATGTCCTGATCTTGGCAGAACGGTCTCCGCTACTTACCTGTGAATTTCTCTTGGCTGCGTCTGCTTCCTGTCTTTTTGCCAATTCAAGGTCATAGAGTCGTGAGCGCAATACCTTGAATGCCTTGTCTTTGTTCTTGTGCTGTGACTTTTCATCTTGGCACTGTGCCACTAGACCTGTGGGTATGTGTGTCAGGCGAACAGCGGAATAGGTCGTATTGACAGATTGCCCACCGGGACCTGAAGAACAAAAATAATCGATCCGAACATCCTTGGGGTCGATTTCTACCTCGAAATCTTCGGCCTCTGGCAGCACCATTACCGTTGCCGCACTGGTATGTACCCGACCTTGGGTCTCGGTCTGGGGCACGCGCTGTACGCGATGTACGCCAGCCTCAAACTTCAAGGTTCCATACACATCTTCACCTGTAACTTCAAACTGGATTTCTTTGTAGCCGCCACTGGTACCCTCACTTAGGTCGATAATATTGGTTTTCCAACCTTTTGATTCGCAATATTTGGAATACATTCGATACAGATCGCCCGCAAAAATACTGGCCTCATCACCGCCAGTGCCTGCACGAATCTCCATGACCACGTCTTTTTCGTCTTCGGGATCCTTGGGTATCAGCATGAACTTTATCTCTTCTTCCAGCTTTGGCAAGGCCTCTTTTGCTTCCTCTAACTGCATTTTGGCCATTTCCACCATTTCAGCATCACTGCCATCTGCAATAATCTCCTCGGCCTCATTTAGATTGTTGGTCAATTCAATGTACCGGTCACGCTTATCCATCAAAGCCCTTAGGTCTTTGTACTCTTTGTTCAGCCTTACATAGCGCTTTTGGTCAGAAATAATATCAGGCTGTATGATCAGGTCAGAAACCTCATCGAACCGTTGTTTTATGATGTTGAGTTTATCAAGCATTGTACTCGGTACTTTGGCTTGCGAAGTTACAATTTTTTGTTCGGAAGACCTTTGCCAAAAAGCTGTTCAGTTACCCACGAAAGTTGTTCCCAGTGTGATGATGAAAGCGCCCAACCCATCGCTACGGTCATATTGGTTCAACCTTACATCAATGGTCTTTAAGCCAAAGGCAAACACCTTGGCCTTGGTAAAAATGTCGGTATATCTGGCACCGATACCATATTGATGGGCATTGTACCCCGAAAGGTCGTAGTCAGAGGTATAGAACTCAAATGTGGAGAGTGCCGCTTCTTTGGGATAAAAATAGTCAGCTGCAGTCTGGGTGTAGTAGCGATAGGTCGGGTACAAGGTGAATTTATCACTTAATTTCAATGGCACCTCAACATTGGCGGTATGCGAGACAATGCCCCAATCATCCCAATAAAAGCGGTAATAGGTTCTCAGCACAATGGCGTCGCTCACAAACACGTTCAGCCGCCCCCCAAATGGAACCTTAAAGCGACTATCGGGAAGCCGTTCCACATCATCTGCCAACTGAAATTCGTCTATAAAGAAATCTTCAGCATCTGCAAAATAGACCCGTTGAAAAGGGGTGCTCAGCAACCCTTCTTGCAATACGAGGTCCATGAACAGGGCCCCTTGCCACCTCTTGCCCAAAATCTGCGAAAAAGACAGTGAGAGCGCATAAGAATTTCTACCAGTACTCCCAAACTCTAGAAAGTTTGGATCGTAGGTGCCATTACCCGTGATCCGGCTATCAAAAAATCCGCTCCGCAACTCAATGGGATACTGCGGATTCCAGCTATCGAGGTAGACTTGACCCCCAATGGAAATCTCTGTATTCTTTTCGTTGAATAGACGCGCATAACTACCCCCGAACCCGATGGAATTGTAATCGTACTCATTCGAAAAATAGCCGTTGACGCTCCATATGGTATTGCGGTCGTCAGCACTATGCTGGTACCTGGGGTTGATATGAACCAATTGATCTTTTCGCGACTCGCCCGAAGAGGCATCGAACGGACTCACATTCGGATTGCTACCGTCCAATGGATTGACATTGCTCGACGAAGCAGAAGTATAGGCCGAAAGCCCTGCATCAACGGTAAGCACATCATCTTCGTTCAGGGGCAACCGCAGCACGATCGCCGAAGTGGCATCGGTAAGGGCCTCAGTGCCTTCGCCCCCCGTCACGGCAGCATTTTTACCATCTTGATCGTAATAGCTGAAGAGCAAATCGATTTCGCTTGTCTCAAGCACCCTTTTTTTATAGGAGGAATCGGTTTGTTGCGATTTTCCCGTCAGGAAAACAAAAAAGACTACTATGGAAAAAACTGTTCTCAACGGCTAATTTGTATTATTTCAATAAAATGCAACCTTCATCCCCAACCATCATTTCCCTCCGTGCTGCGCTTGAAAGAATTGGGCAAGGGTCTTCCAACTCTTTTGAACAGACCCTTCGACTGCGCTCAGGGTAAGTTCTGCCATCAATTCTCGCTGCACTGCGCTTGCAAGAATTGGGCATCACTTAATTACAACCGCACCCGCCTCCCGTTTTTCCGCCATTGGCCCCAGCAGCCGCTTCGCGATAAATTTGGAAATTGGTCTCGAAACGCTCAGAAAACTTGGCACCCAACTGCATCTCGGTATCGTTGATATACACTTTGTCATATTCCCTTACCGCCACACATGAGCTGAAGAAAAGCAATACGACCACGATCAAAAGAAATGTGCGCATGTTTAAAATTACTGATTATTGTTGAACAAGATTCCTGAACTCCTATGAATCTTATTGGCATCGTCGACCACAACCACTTCTACCCCGTCAATTTGGTTGATCATATGAATACCACTGTCTTTTCCCATTACAAAAACCGCAGTGGCCAGGGCATCGCAGAGTTCTGCATATTTGGCAAAAACGGTAACACTTTGCACACCACTTGTCGGATAACCCGTTCTAGGGTCAATGATATGGGAGTATTTTTTTCCGTTGATGACGATATATTTTTCGTAGTTGCCAGAGGTTGCCACCGACGATTCTATAACGGGCAGCCAGCTGAACACCTTGTCTTTGCTCAACGGGTTGGCGATGCCGATCATCCATTTCTCACCTGTGGCCTTGGTGCCCCATGTGGTCAAGTCACCAGAAGCATTGATGAGTCCGCCCGGCACGCCCTTCGACATTAAAAACGCTTTGGCCTTATCGGCAGCATACCCTTTTCCAATGGCCCCAAAACCAATTTTCATCCCTTTTTGGGCCAAAAAAACAGTTTGGGCCGCTGGGTCCAACAGAATTTTCTTATACCCCACCTTGCTGATGGATTGTTGTATTGCGTAGTGGGATGGCAAACTTTTCATTGTACCGTCAAACTTCCAAATATTGTCAACCGATGCGTACGATATATCAAAAGCGCCATCGGTAATCTCAGAAATCTTTATGGCCCGTTCGATCAGGTCAAAAAGTTCACGGCTCACCTTTACGGGTTTGATTCCCGCATTTTTATTGATTTGGGATGTTTCAGAATCCGGGTCCCAAGAAGAAATCATTTTTTCAATCCGGGTAATCTCTGAAACCGCCTCGTCAATGTTTATATAGCCCATTTCTTCGGAGGGTGCCACAACCGTAACCTCAAAGGCCGTGCCCATTAGGTTGAGTGCCTTTTTCACGGTGACATATTTTTTTTCTTGGCCCACTGCCAAAAAACATGACAATACCAGAAATAATGCCACCGCCCTTTTCACTTCAGAAAACCATTTAGCAACTCTATGTATGCCGAGGGGGCAATATTTTTATAGCCCGTAACACCCAAAACGTTCTGGTCGCTGTCGAGCACCACGACGAGGGGGAAAAATCCGTTCGGATTGTATTTTTCGGCCAGTTTCTTATTCTGGGCCGCCAGGGCATCTTCAAGTTTGTTAAATTTCTTTCTAGGAAAGTCGGCCTTGTACAAAACATAGTGCTTGGCCGCATAGTCTTTGAACGCCGTTGACATCCATATTTTCTTGTCGAGCTTGATACAAGGGGCGCACCAATCAGAACCCGTGAAGACCAAAATTATGGGTTTGCCAGATTTTTCGGCCTCTGCCACGGCATCTGAAAACGAGGGCTTCCAGTCTTGGGCCAAAAGGGGAACCGAAGCTATAAAAAATAATAGGACCAACAGCTTTTTCATAGCAAAAGGGATACTCTGTTTATTCAAAAATACGTAGTATGTCTCCGTTGAGCTCTGTATTGAATATTTTCAACGGATTGCTGGTGATGCTGTTAAGTGGCGTTCCATTCTGTGAAAAGCGTGAACCATGTGTAGAGCAGCGAAAAATACCGCCATCTTCAGTGATAAAACGCACCTCTTCCGTCTGTTGGTGGCTACAGACCTGACTGGCCGCCACAAAATTTCCTTCTAGATTCCGGGCAATGACCACAAAGTTTTTGAGTATGAAGCCACCATTGTTAGCCAATGGAGCCGCTTCGCTGGAAGCCAGATCAACTGTAAAGTCTACACCAGTAGGTACCGGAAACTGCTCTAAATCTTCATTATCTGAAGAGCAACCGTTTATACAAGGAAAAGTCAAGGCAAAGGCAGCGCCCGCACCTATGCTGCGCAAAAATTGTTTTCTTTCCATAGCATTCGGGGTTTATAATGTAAACGTACGATTTGGGGTATTCGTATGGTCAATAGTCGAAAGTTCCGTATTCACTCTTGATGGTCAGCATTTTACCGTTGGACCCCGCAACGCGACCCACTATTCTGGCATCGATGCCAAAGCTTTTTGAAATGGAAATGAGGTCGTCGGCAATCGCCCCGTCTACGTATAATTCCAACCGGTGCCCACAATTGAATACCTGGTACATTTCTTTCCAGTTCGTGCCTGACTGCTCTTGGATCAACTTGAACAACGGGGGCACAGGAAACAGATTATCCTTTATCACATGCAGGTCTTCCACAAAATGTAGAATTTTGGTCTGTGCCCCACCGCTACAGTGTACCATACCATGTATTTCTCTGGAGGAATATTTCTCAAGGATTTTCTTTACCACGGGTGCATAGGTACGAGTAGGCGAAAGCACCAATTTACCGGCATCCAAAGGGGAACCGGGAACAACATCGGTCAATTGCATTGTTCCGGAGTACACCAATTCTTCCGGCACTGCAGGGTCAAAACTTTCAGGATATTTTTCCGCCAAATACTTTGAAAAGACATCATGGCGCGCCGAGGTAAGCCCGTTACTGCCCATACCGCCATTGTACTCGTTCTCATAGGTGGCCTTTCCGAAGGAAGCCAAGCCCACAATCACATCGCCCGCCTTAATATTGGCATTGTCGATTACATCACTACGCTTCATGCGAGCTGTAACGGTAGAGTCAACAATGATGGTCCGCACCAAATCGCCTACATCAGCGGTTTCGCCACCCGTAGAATGAATCGTGATGCCATGCTGGGCAAGATCAGAGATCAATTCTTCGGTACCGTTGATAATGGCCGATATCACCTCACCTGGTATCAGGTTTTTATTGCGACCAATGGTGGAAGACAACATAATATTGTCCGTCGCCCCGATACAGATCAAATCATCGATGTTCATGATAAGGGCATCTTGGGCAATGCCTTTCCAGACACTCAAATCGCCCGTTTCTTTCCAGTACATATAGGCCAATGCCGATTTGGTGCCTGCCCCATCGGCATGCATGACCAAGCAATGTTCTTGGCTGCCCGTCAAATAATCGGGGACAATCTTGCAAAAAGCCTTGGGAAAAAGCCCTTTGTCAATGTTTCTAATGGCGTTGTGCACGTCTTCCTTTGAGGCGGAAACCCCACGTTGGGCATATCGTTTACTGGTATCTGAAGACATTCAAGAAGTATTTGGGCAAAAATAGGGAAAGTCTTCTCTTAAATGTACCTTGCCGAGTATTAATTCAACATTCTGAATTCGTTGGGCGAACACCCAACTTTTTGCTTGAACAGACGGCTAAAATGCTGGGGGTATTTGAAGCCCAATTCATAGGCAATTTCACTGACCGATTTGTTGGGGTCAAAGACCTTTTCCTTGGCCACGTCGATCAATTTGGTCTGAATATATTCCTGGGCCGATTTCCCCGTTTCTTTTTTGACCATATCACCAAAATAGTTGGGCGATAGGTGCAGTTGCTCTGCAAAATAGCTGACCGAGGGGAGTCCATGCTTTTGGGGTTTCTCTGAAGAAAGATAATCGCTGAGTAGGCTATCAAACTTATTCATTGAACCTTTGTGCGGTACTTCACGGGTCAAAAACTGTCGGTCGTAAAACCGAAGGCAATAATCCAACAACAATTCGATATTGCTAACAATCAATTTTTTACTGTGCTTGTCCAAGTTTTGCTCCAGTTCATATTGAATCTTGTCCAGTACACTCAAAATCAGCTCCCGTTCCCTTTTTGATAAGTGCAGGGCCTCTTTTACAGAATACGAAAAGAAGTTGTAATCGCCCATTTTTCTACCCAATTCGCTTCCCAACAACAGATCAGGATGAAAAATCAGGGCATAACCCTTGGGTACATAATCGGGATCGTAACTGATACCCGCTTGCTGCCCCGGGCCCATAAAAACCATAGAGCCTTCGTCAAAATCGTATTCCCCTCCTCCATATTTCAGCTTGCAGTTTTTGGCATCTTTTAGAAAAACCGCATAACAATCAAAATGTAATCCATCATATGAATAATCTGGGAGGGCTTCAGTGTTCTCATAATCCAGAATACCCACCAGCGGATGTGTAGGTTTTGAATTCCGCCATCTGAAATAATCGGCCACGGTTTTAATGTGATATACGTTATCCATACTGCTTCAATTTCAAGCTAAAGATAAGCGATTGATTTACAGTAAATCAACCTCATTATCGCAAATCTGTAATTAGGGTATGAACATCCGTAATCTGGGTAGTAAAAACCAAAACTAATACAGGTATTTTTGGCTGAACCTATATCAAAAAATACTCCATCATGAAAAAACTCATTTATCTATTACTGTTAACTGCCTCTGTAGGTGCTTCTGCCCAAGATTCCAATTACCAAGTATCCTCATATCTCGAAGAAGGTGTTAAGGCACCAAACACCCATTATATTGGTGAGGCTTGGTTGAATGGGGTTTTGGAGGTCGAGGGAGATTTAAACTTTCATATGACCAAGGCAACCTTTAAGGCAAATTCTACATTGGACTGGCATAAACACGCATCAGCCCAAGTCTTGATTTATGTTGAAGGCGAAGGCTACTATCAAGAAAGAGGAAAAGAACCCATAATCCTTAAGAAAGGAGATGTTATAAAATGTGAAAAAGATATTGAGCACTGGCATTCCTCTACCAAGAAAAGTGATGTTACCTATTTGGCCATTTATGGTGGTGAAACTCCGACCACTTGGACCGAAGTATTGACACAAGAATATTACGATAGTATTGCAAAAAAACTAGGCAAGTAATGCTTGCCTTACCCTTTCTATGGAATTATCAGGAAACTTAGGCGTTGTATTAATCTATAACGCACCATCAACATGAAAAAACACATCGTTTTTCTCTTTTTGATGGTATTCTTTGTTTTAGAGGGATTTTCCCAAGACGATGACCACAAATTTTTGGATGATTTCCGCGGCACCGTGAGCGTAACCCATAACGGTATTGCTTTGGTACCCTCTTTTTCTTTAGGCGAACCTGCCCTTTTGGTCGATTTAAAATTCAGAAAGGGTAAATTCAGCTTTGAACCCGATATGCGCTTCGCTTTGGAGGGCAAGCCGTGGAGCATGTTATTTTGGTTCCGATACCAAGCTGTGGAAAAAAAGCGGTTTACCCTGCGTACGGGCATTCACCCCGCACTCAATTTCAGAACCGTTAGCGTGATTCGTGACGGAATGACCGAAAATATTTTGGAAGCGCGTCGATACCTTGCGGGTGAACTCGTGCCCAACTACAAGATTTCAAATAAAGTCAGCATAGGTATGTACTACCTTCACGGCAGGGGTTTTGACGAAGGCACAAAGCAGGTGAACTTTTTGGTGCTCAACTCCTACTTTAGTAACGTCACCATTTCGCAAGATTACTATTTTAACTTTACGCCGCAGGTCTATTACCTTACCCAAGACGATTCCAAAGGGTTTTATACAGCGGGTTTTCTGACCTTGGCGAAAAAAGACTTCCCCCTCTCCATCACTGGCATCGTCAACAAGGCGTTCGACACTGAAATCGTGCCCGAAGATAATTTTATCTGGACGGTATTGTTGAATTACAGTTTTCCATCCGGAAAAAGAAAACCCAGAGCAAAAAGAAAAATTTAATTCAATGGCTGGAAGAAATCCAAATTGTGCTAACAAACAGTAATTCAGACTGTTTCTAAATATTTTCAATTCAAATATTTCGTACCTTCAAAACAATCAAAAATATCATGGCAAATTTCACACTTAACATCAACGGAAAAACACAAGAGGTGGATGTAGATCCAACCACACCCATGCTCTGGGTACTTCGCGACCATCTGAAATTGGTCGGTACCAAATATGGTTGCGGTATCGCCCAATGCGGCGCCTGCACCGTACATTTGGATGACAATGCGGTACGCTCATGCCAATTGACCATTTCGGCTGTTGGCGAGCAAAAAATCACCACCATCGAGGGCCTGTCAGAACACGGAACCCATCCTGTGCAAAAGGCATGGTTGGAAGTTGACGTGCCCCAATGTGGCTACTGTCAAGCGGGACAGATCATGACCGCTTCGGCATTGTTGAAAAAGAATCCGAATCCCACAGATGCGGAAATCGATACGGCCATGAACGGCAACATTTGTCGTTGCGGCACCTATCTCAGAATAAAAAAGGCTGTCAAAATAGCCGCTGGCAGCGAATCATAATCCATCCTCTTTAACAAACTATCATGACACTCATCAAAACACATATCGGACGTAGGGCCTTCATCAAAAACACCAGTTTGGCCGGGGGTGGACTCGTATTGGGTTTCAGCTTTTTGAACTCTTGCAAACCCAAGCAAGCGGAGACCATAGCAGCCCTTGAGATGCCCAACGAATGGTTTGAGATCAATGGTTATCTCAAAATTGGCGATAACGGCGTGGTGACCATTATGTCACCCAATCCAGAAATCGGTCAGAACGTAAAGACCTCCATGCCCATGATCGTTGCAGACGAACTGGAGATAGACTGGAAAAACGTCATTGTCGAACAGGCACCCCTTAACACCAATCTTTATAGCTGGCAAGTTGCTGGTGGCAGCCGTTCGATCAGTAGCTCGTGGCAAAGCCTTCGTATGGCGGGGGCAACAGCCCGCCACATGTTGAAAGAGGCTGCCGCCAAGGCCTGGCAGGTACCCGTGGGTGAAATTACGGCGGTAGCGGGTGTACTTGCCCATGAAGCCAGTGGCAACTCGGCCGGCTACGGTGAAATGGCATCGGCCGCAGCTCAAATGGAAGTTCCCGAAGAGGTTGAGTTAAAAGAACGCTCCGATTTTTCCATAATAGGTACTTCCCGTAAAAATGTCGATGGGTTAAAGATTGTTACAGGCCAACCCTTGTTCGGCATCGATGTGCAACGCGAAGGCATGTTGATCGCCACTTTGGCCCATCCTCCTGCTTTTGGCATGAAACTGAAGTCTTTTGATGCCACTGAAGCCAAACAAATGCCGGGCATACGCGATGTATTCGCGATTGAACTATACGATGACAACTTTAAAAAAATGGCGTTCCACCATACGGCCTTCAACGAGTTGGTTGCCGTGGTCGGAGAAACCACTTGGCAGGTTATGCAAGCCAAAAAGGCATTAAACGTGGAGTGGGAAAAATCACCTGACGTCACGGTAGGCATGACCTTGTTCGGCAACGAAATGAAGGTGAACCATCCTGCAGGGCTGGAGAACACCGAGGTGCATCGCTCTAAAATGGAAGAACTGAATGCGCGAAAAGGAAGGGTCGTACGAAAAGATGGCGACCCGGAAGCGGCATTTAAAAATGCCGCAAAAATCATAGAACGGAGCTACAGTTGCCCTTACTTGGCCCATAACACCATGGAGCCCATGAATTTCTTCGCCAATGTGACCGACGACCATGCAGAATTGATCGGCCCTACACAGACGCCTGAATGGATGGAGCCCGCCATCGCAGAACGATTGGGGCTTCCTTTGGAAAAGGTCGATATTATGATGACGAGACAAGGTGGAGGGTTTGGCCGTAGGCTCTATGGACACTTTATGGTAGAGGCCGCCGTAATTTCCCAAAAGGCCAAAGCCCCGATAAAGTTGGTCTATAGCCGTGAAGACGATATGTCACAGGGCATGTACCGCCCCACATATTATGCAACGTACCGTGCCGCGTTGGATGAAAACAACAATATAACCGCACTACATGTAAAGGCTGGCGGCATACCAGAAAGTCCTTTGTTTGCCAATCGGTTTCCGGCCGGGGCCATAGACAACTATTTGGCTGAGGATTGGACGATGGATTCCAATATAACGACAGGGGCATTCCGCGCGCCACGCTCCAATTTTATAGCGGGTGCCGAACAATCGTTCTTGGACGAAGTTGCTGAACTTGCCGGCAAGGACCCCATTCAATTTCGATTGGATTTGCTGAAAAGGGCGCAAGAAAATCCCGTTGGTGAAAACAACGATTACGAAGCCGATCGTTATGCGGGGGTTTTGAAACTGGTCAAGGAAAAATCAAAATGGGGCGAAAATCAACCGGGCGTTCACCGGGGGGTATCGGCCTATTTCTGCCATAACAGTTATGTGGCACAGGTACTGGACATTGTTATGGAAAACCAGAAACCTGTGGTGCAAAAAGTGACCTGCGCCGTCGATTGCGGTATTGTGGTCAACCCAGATGCCGCGACCAACATGGCCGAAGGGGGCACCGTGGATGGTATCGGACAGGCAATGTACAGCGCCCTAACCTTTAAGGATGGTATGCCTGAACAAAAGAATTTCGACACCTATCAGTTGATCCGCCATTCGCAGGCGCCGAAGTCCATCGACGTTCATTTTGTGGATAACGGGAAAGACCCGACTGGACTTGGTGAACCACCCTTCCCTCCCATTATGGGGGCACTGGCCAATGCGCTTTACAAGGCCACCGGAAGACGGCATTACCACCAACCCTTCATTACTGACAGACCGCCATTGGTTGGCTAATCCAAAATAAAGACAAAAAGCCCGGAAATCTACCGGGCTTTTGAATTTTACCTACAGTTTTTTTGAATTTATTGACTGTTTACAGGGTTTGTTAATTACCTGTCCAAATAGCTTCAACGATATTTTTCTCCCTATATAGCATTAGCCAGGGTTTTGGATTGCGACCATCAAACACCAGTTCTGAAGAAAACAAAAGTTTATCCTTCCCGTAGTATGCCACCCAATGTGGCACCAAAGGTTTCTTTTGATTTACAATTGTTTTCTTATGTATCTCTTCTTCAACGATCACAAAAGACCGGTTGCCCCAATAGGCCAGAAGCAACTCGCCATTATGATAGTCCGCATCAAAAATCTGGTTTCTGCCCAGTGGGGCATCGGCCACTTCTTTCTTCACTAAATTGTTCCATTGTTTGATCATTTTTCCATTGAAATCGACCAACCAGCAATGGTCATCACCCAGCAACAAAAGCCTGCCGCCCTCTACAGACCTTATTCTATGGATTGGAGAATCAAATTGAAAATATTCTAGAGGGGTTTTCTTCTTTTTAAGATGGTATATGCCCGGATACTTACCGAAAATGACCTCATCGTCGCTGGGCATCACAAAGCCGCCCTCACCTATTCTCCATTGATCCTCAAACCAATCCCAAATAATGTCGGGCCTTTCACCGATTCGGAATTTTAAGATCCGTATCTCGAATTTTTGGGTACAATCGATATGACGGCGCTCGATGGCATAAATGGTTTCGCCCCTATTATAGAGCATGAAATCACTTGCTGGGTGTTCAGACCTGAGCAGTACTTCGGGAGACCTATTCGGGTGCCACAACATCAAACAGGCATGATGGGCCTGATCATCGACAGGGTCAACATAGGGCCAAAGCACGTACTTGCCAACGGTGACCATATTGCCCGTTGGGTGCGCCCAAATGGCCATATTCACCAATAACAGCAAAAACAACAAACAGTAGTTTTTTCCAATAGGTATCCTCATGCCCAGAAGTTGCCATTAATTGACTTGCAAAACAACTTCTTTAACCAATTTTTAAGGGTGTTGCCATAGTTTGCGATACGGTCTTTTCAAAAGGCCAGTGGCTTCATCGTCATTGATCACAATACGTTTTTCTGCATCATACACCAAGGGGCGCTGTAATTCCATGGCCATATTCGCCAAAATACAGCTGGCAGTTGAAATATGGCCCTGTTCTATATCGGCCACCGGCAGGGTTTTGTTCTCAATGGCCGCTAAAAAGTCGAGCATGTGCAGCCGTGTGGCAGGTGCCGTATGTAACTCTATTCTATCTTCAACTAGATCTTCGGGATATTGCTCCCGCTCATAAACGACCTCTTTTTTGATGGGCGCACCCCCATCATGGGGTATAAACTCGTACTTGAACACGCTGCCCTTAAAGGTTCCCTTATCGCCATAGATAAAGAATGCCCAAGGATATTCTGGGTCGGGAGGGTCGCCCCAGGTTCGATGTTGCCATACACAGTTGAGCCCTTCAAATTCGAAAATGGCCGTTTGGGTATCTGGAATATTCGCTTTGGAATCTTTTTGCACGTAGATGCCCCCTGTGGAACTGATACGCTTGGGCCAGCCCAAATCAAGCATCCAACGAACGGCATCGAGCATGTGCACGCACATATCGCCCACAATACCATTGCCGTATTCTTTGAACGAACGCCACCGGCCATGTGGCAGCCCATCGTAGGGGCGCATCGGGGCAGGGCCCGTCCACAGATCATAATCAAAAAATTCTGGAACTGCTTTTATAGGTGGATTGCCATTGAACCGCATATGGTAGTAGCAACACATTTCAACATGTGCGATGTTGCCCAAAAGGCCTTGGTCAATGATATTTTTCTTTCCCTCGATCAAATGGGGCGTACTTCTTCGTTGGGTGCCTATCTGTACCGTTTTGCCATATTTTCGTGTGGCGGCCAAGATGGCTTCCCCTTCCGAAACATCAACACTTATGGGTTTTTGAAGATATACGTGGGCGCCCGATTTTATAGCTTCTATGGCCTGTAGGGCATGCCAGTGGTCGGGCGTGGCTATCAGAACGATATCCAAATCCCTTTCGGCCAACATCTTTCTGTAATCTTTGTATAACCGTGGTCGTTTACCTGACTTTTGACGTTTGGCGACCATGTCTGCCGCTCCCTTTAAATGGTTTTCATCTACATCGCATAATGAGACCACCTCTACGTTTGCTACCTGAATGAGCCGAAACAGGTCGCTTTTGCCATACCAGCCGGCACCGACGAGCCCCACACGCCATTTCTTGGCAGCATGCATCAATTCCAGTCCATAGGCACCGAAAGACGAAAGCGCAAGTGCCGCCGTGGTGCCTTTGAGAAAATTTCGTCTATTGATATACAAATTCGTCATTGCCCATCTTCAGTAGTTACGGATGCTTGAAGATACTAAAAGCTATCGGTTGATGGGGCGCTACCCCGGCACATACCAGCTTGGTGGGCATTACAACCCAGGAAGCAACTGCAAAAAATCCTCGGCCCAAATCCTTTGGGTAGTGGCTTGGTCCACATTGCCCCCTGAAATGACCACGAGCACCTTTTGTTTTGATTGCCGGGTCTTTAGCCATCTTCTGACGGCTTCCATTGTCATGGCACAGGTAGGCTCGATACGGCACTTCAATAAATGGGTAAGCCATTGCGTCCAATATGCCAAAAACATTTCTTCAATTTCATAGAAACCGTCAAGTTTTTTCAAATATTCGAAGGTGATGTCGCCCACGGCCATGGTCATGGCCCCATCGGCCAAGGTATCGGGCACACTCGACAGTCGTTGTATACTGCCTTTGCGAAGTGATTCGGCGGCATCATTGGCGTTGAGCGGCTCAACCCCAATGACCCTTGTTTTGGGCGATAGGCCCCGTGATGCGATGAGGGAACCCGATAGCAAGCCACCGCCGCCGCAGGGGGCAAACACGGCATTGACCTCCCCAAGTTCGGTCAGTGCTTCGTAAACGGCAGTGCCCTGCCCACAGATAACCTGCTCGTGGTTATATGGGGGTATCCAATAGGTTCCCTCTTTTGTAGCCGCTTCCTGTACCTTGACATCGGTAATATCGCGGGTCTCGCTCAACAAGACCTCGGCCCCGTAGCCCTTTGTGGCCTGCACCTTCACCTTTGAGGAATAGTTGGGCATGTAGATAGTTGCAGGGATATTAAACTGTTTTGCAGCGTAGGCCACGGCCTGGGCATGGTTGCCCGAACTGTTGGCCACTATATGCTTAGGACGGTTGTTGTTTTCAATCAACCATGACACCGTGTTCACTCCACCACGAACCTTGAAAGCCCCTATTTTCTGGAAGTTTTCGCACTTGAAGTAAATATCATGGCCAAGCCATTTGTTCAACAGCGAAGAATACAAAATGGGAGTTTGTTTGATGTAGGGGTCAATGCGTCTTTTGGCAGCTTGGATGTCTTCTAGGTTTAAGGCCATAGATTTGTTTTTTCCAAATTTAGGAGGTTTTTATCCCCCCAACCCGACCCTCTCCCCAAGAGAGGGGGCTCACTTCACAAACAGCAACTCCCTGTACTTGGTAAAGGGCCAGTGCTCGTCAGCCACCAAACGTTCAAGCCGGTCGGCATGATATCGAATCGATTCAAAAAATGGCCGTACCTCATTGCAGTATGCCTCGGCCTTTTTGGTGATGTCGGTAAGGGCATTTGCCTTTTTTCGCGCTTCGATCATGGCATCGGTCTGCTTTTTCACTTCATCGAGGTGCCCTGCCATTTTCTGCAAAATGTCGAGTTGGGGCCCTACAAGTTTTTTATGGCCGGCACCATAGACCTCTTTGAACCCCTGAACATTCTGCAGTAATTGGTTTTGGTATTTCACCACTGCGGGAATCACATAATTGTTGACCATTTCACCCAACACCCTACCTTCTATCTGTATATGGAAAACATAGGCTCCCAATTCAACCTCGCGATGCGCGTTCAGTTCAACCTCGCTCATAACGCCCATATCGCCAAAAAGCTTCACCACCTCTTTGGTGGCAAGAACTCTCAAGGCATCGGGCGTATTCTTATTGTTGCTGAGCTTACGCTTTTTTGCTTCCTTCTCCCAGTCAACACTGTACCCATCGCCATCAAAACGAATGCGCTTTGAGGTCTTGATGTACTCTCGAAGCACGTTGAAGACCGCCTCATCCTTTTTCAGGTTCTTTTTGTCAATGAGCGCATCTACCTCTTTCTTAAAGTCGGTCAACTGCTTGGCCACAATGGTATTCAAGACCGTCATGGGCTTTGCACAGTTCATCTGGGAACCCACCCCTCTCATTTCAAATTTGTTGCCGGTAAAGGCAAAGGGCGAGGTTCGGTTGCGATCTGTGTTATCGAGCAATATTTCAGGTATTTTGCCGACCACGTTGAGCTTTAGCTCGGTCTTTTCCTCTGGGGACAATTTGCCCTGCGACACCCCTTCAAGCTCATCGAGCACACTGGCCAACTGCTTGCCCACAAAAATGGACAAGATCGCCGGGGGTGCCTCATTGGCTCCCAATCGATGGTCGTTGCCCGCCGAAGCAATGGACGAACGCAACAGCTCTTCATAGGTATCGACCGCCTTGATGGTATTTACAAAAAAGGTCAGAAACTGTAGGTTCTTCATTGGTGTGCTGCCCGGGCTCAACAGGTTTACCCCCGTATCCGTGGCCAATGACCAATTATTGTGTTTGCCCGAACCATTGAGCCCGGCAAAGGGTTTTTCATGAAAAAGCACCACAAAACCATGCTTATCACCTATCTCTTCCATTACATCCATCAGCAATAGGTTGTGGTCTACCGATAGATTGGCCTCTTCAAAGACAGGGGCCAACTCGAACTGGTTTGGTGCCACCTCGTTGTGACGTGTCTTAACGGGTATGCCCAGTTGTGTGCACTGTTTTTCCAGGTCGCTCATAAAACTCAAGACCCGGCTGTGGATGACCCCAAAATAGTGGTCGTCAAGTTGTTGGTCTTTTGCCGCTGCATTGCCGACCAAGGTACGCCCGGTCATCAAAAGGTCAGGGCGCGATTTGGCCAAGGCCTTGTCCAACAAAAAATATTCTTGCTCCCATCCCAAAGTGGCGTAGACCTTGCGCACATTCTTGTCAAAGTATTGGGCAACCGCCGTGGCCGCCTCATCAACAGCGTGCAACGCCCTTAAGAGGGGTGCTTTGTTATCTAAAGCCTCTCCTGTATACGCAACAAAAATTGTAGGGATGCACAATGTGGTTTTATAGATGAAGGCCGGTGAGGTTGGGTCCCAAGCGGTATAGCCACGGGCCTCAAAGGTATTTCGGATGCCGCCACTCGGAAAACTTGAGGCATCCGGCTCTTGTTGCACCAATTGGCTGCCCCCAAATTTTTCCATGGCGCGGCCATCGGGCAACAGGTCAAAAAAAGCATCGTGCTTCTCTGCTGTGGCCCCGGTCAAAGGCTGGAACCAATGCGTGTAATGGGTAGCGCCCATCGAAAGGGCCCACGCTTTCATGCCCTCGGCCACTTGGTCTGCTATTTTACGGTCGATTTTCTTACCTGAAAAAATCGCGTCCTTAACCTTTTTATAGGCCTCACGGCTCAAGTACTGAAGCATTTTTTCATCGTTGAAAACGTTCTTGGCAAAAAGTTCAGAGCGTTTTCCTTTTTCCTCAATGGTAATCGGTGTGCGTTTATGGCTTTCGGTTAGCGCATCAAATCTAATCTTCGACATGTCATTGGTATTACAGGGCAAAACTAATCATTAGCAAATTAATAATATAACGTACAAAAATTATTTTTTGTTCATTTTACCCCCTAAAATTTAGGGGGTGTATCAATTATATCGAAAAAATGATGTTTTTAACCCTTAAAAATCAGGTTTGTTTGTTCAAAAAATATATTTTTGTCCAAGTTAAATTTGAGAACGAAAATTATCCGAATTATGAGTAAATCAAAACTAGAGTACATTTGGCTTGACGGTTATACCCCCACCGCCAATATGCGAAGCAAGACCAAAATAGAGGAAAATTTCAGCGGAAAGCTGGAAGATTGTCCCATTTGGTCTTTTGACGGAAGTTCTACAAAGCAGGCCGAAGGCGGTTCTTCAGACTGTTTGCTTAAGCCCGTTGCCATTTATCCCGATCCCGCAAGAGAAAATGGTTATTTGGTTATGTCAGAAGTACTGACCGCTGATGGTGAGCCGCATCCTTCCAACTCAAGGGCCACTATTGATGGTGATGAAAACGATGATTTCTGGTTCGGATTTGAGCAAGAATACTTTATAATGGATACCCATACTCAGCTTCCTTTGGGCTTTCCTGTTGGCGGATACCCCGGCCCACAAGGCTTGTACTATTGCTCTGTTGGCGGAAGAAACACCCACGGGCGGGAAATTGTGGAGCGCCATGCCGATTATTGTATCGAGGCCGGACTGAACTTTGAGGGTATCAACCAGGAAGTTGCCTGTGGCCAGTGGGAATTCCAAATTTTCGCCAAAGGCGCCAAAAACGCCGGTGACCAAGTCTGGATAGCACGATATCTGCTCGACAGACTTACAGAAGAATATGGCTACTATATCGAATACCACCCAAAACCTGTTAAGGGCGATTGGAACGGTAGCGGCATGCACGCCAACTTCTCGAACAGCGTGTTGAGAACCTGTGGTTCTAAAGAGGTCTACGAAAAAATCTGTGAGGCCTTTAGGCCTGTGACCAAAGAGCATATCGAGGTATATGGTGAATTCAATGACCAACGTTTGACCGGTCTTCACGAAACCCAATCGATTCACGAATTCAGTTATGGCGTCTCCGATAGGGGTGCCTCCATACGAATTCCGATCATGACGGTCGAAAAGGGTTGGAAAGGCTGGTTGGAAGACCGTAGGCCCGCCTCGAACGCTGATCCATACAAAGTAGCGGCCCGAATCATTAAAACGGTCAAGTCGGCCGATGTAGGGGCTTTGGTATAAATTTGTAGTTATTGTTTATAATGGAACCGCTTGTTTTGCTCGAAACAGGCGGTTTTTTTATTTTAGCCGCTTTAATGGCGTATTCATCCAATAGCCTTTGCCCCTATCTGGCATGCGAATGGGCTGAACTGAATCGTAAAGCGGACGATTTTTTTTCATGAAGTATTTTTGCAGTTGAAGGTCTTGTTGAAAAGGTATGATTTCTTGAACAAAGAATTCACGAAACTGAAATAGCGTTTCAACTTCACGCTTGCCCAATAGATTACCATCACGATCCTTCATATTTTTAATCTCAAGCTGCAAAGATCTTTTTTCCTCGTCCTCAGTTTTTGAAAACAATAAATTCAAAAGACCTCTTTGTCTTGCAGCATCTTTATCTACCTTTAAATGATAGGTTTTGTCATCGTGCTGAACAACTTTGGCCAATTTCACTTTTTTGTCCCTGTATCGAAGTTTGAAATCTGACAACTTCAAATCGCCCCGGTTGGCCACCGGTTTGTTCAAAAAGACTTCCAACTCTCGATTGGTGGCATCCAATGTTATACGGTCGATATTAAATTTTGGTGGGCGAACTACGTTGAACTTGTTCTGAAACGAGATGTAATTCGGATACATAATGTTTTCACGGGAAGCATTTTGTCGATACTCTAAGATGACCTTGAACAAGAGATTCTCATCAGCAGTATCAAAAAAGTTGTCATGTCCATAAGGGAAAACCGCATCTTGTATTTTCCTTTTTTTAACAAGTTGATAGACCTCATACTCAACCTTTCTAAAGGCAAAACTTGTCACATCTATGTACAGGGTTCCCTCGACTTTAAAATTTGAATCGTTACGGTACACCCCGATTTGGTATACATCTTGGCCATTGTAAATGGTTTTGCCCCTCAATCGAAAAACATGGTTCTCGATAAAGTCTTTTTGAAGACGATATATAAAAGAAAAAGATCTAAGGCGATGGTTCCGAATTGGATCGTGAACCCTCAGCAATAGCAACTCATTGCCACCGTAACTATTGATTTTGGCGGATGGAATCACCTTGTCGTGGTTCAAATAATCATATGGTTTGGCAGCAAAGGAGTCTATTTTAAAATCACGGTTTTTGCGATACTCGTAGATAAGAAACTCGGTTTCCAGCGTGTCGATAGTGTTAAAACCTTTATCGTTCACCTCCACCAAGGCCTCGTTGAGGTTAAGATAATCATCATCTTTGATTTGGTAATCACGGTAATAGCCTATATATGAAAACGGCTCTTGCGGATAATTTTCCTTGATATTCTCAATAGCGTATCTGACTATGTCTTTTGCCTTAAGCCTTTTGGCCTTGGCAGTTATTACAGATTCCTGCAATTCAATTACGGCAGGGTCTAAGAGTATCGTATTGATCCCGTCTTCCTCTAGAACTGACAACCGTATGGTTCTGGTCATATAACCCATGGATGAAATGAGCAAGGTGTCGCCTTTGGTACGAAAGGAAACGGGAATTTTAAATCCCCCTGTTTGATCGGAAATAACCCCGACAGCTCGACTTTTAACCCTAACCGTAGCAAAGACCACCGGTTCTTGGGTCTGCGAATCCAATAACCTACCTTGCAAGAAGCCGTCGCCTTCTTGAGACCTCAGAAAAATAGTTGGCAATAACAAAGTGGCGCCCAGCAGAAAATTTCGAAAAGACATCTTTTACTCTATTTCACCGTCAGGTAAATGAAGATAGCATAAAATGCCAATAGCACCAAGCCATCTCGCCACCCCAAACGGAGACCCTTTGGAAAGAACACCAGCGGAAGTATCAGAAACGAGATGCCCAACATCCAAAAGATATCACCGGTCAACAATCCCTGGTCTACAACCCGTATCGGGGCAATGATAGAGGTTATGCCCAAGACCGCCAAAAGGTTGAAAATGTTGGACCCTATCAAGTTTCCGACGGAAATCGCTTTTTCTTTTTTCAATATAGCGATTACCGATGCGGCAAGTTCAGGAATACTAGTGCCAACAGAAACAACGGTTATTGCAATAACACGCTCGCTGACACCAAAGGCCTTTGCCAGCCCAACGGCACCATCTACCATAAGCTCAGAGCCGCCCCAAAGGGCCGTGCCCCCCAATCCTAGATACAGAACAGTCTTATACAAAGGCAACAGCACATCATCTTCGGGCAATTCATCGACCACGGCAGGTTTTTGAAAGCGGAGCAGGTACACCAAGAACAAAAAGAGCATCACCACCATAATGACTCCTTCGTAGCGCTGGAGCACTCCGTCAAAATATATAAACCCCACAAAAAGCAAGGTGGCCAACATCATAACGGGCCAGTCGGTGGTGTAAAAGCTTTTACGAACGTTGATACTGCCCAATAACACCGTGACCCCCAAAACCAACCCAAGATTGGCAATATTGGAACCCACCACATTGCCCAATGAAAGATCCGGGAAACCTTCAAGTGCAGCTTTGACACTTACTATCAATTCTGGGGCAGAGGTGGCAAACGACACCACCGTCATGCCGATTACAATTTTGGGAATCTCTAATCTAAGCGAAAGGGCTACCGCGGCTTTTAGCAGCCAATTACCACCCAAAATCAGTAATGCAAGCCCCAATATGATAAAAAGTGCGTTTATCAAGTCAGTCGAAATTTCGGCAAATATATGGGAAGATTTCAAGTCATGATGTACGATACCAGTAAAAGGAAATACTAAAAATTTAGTTAAATAACTATAAAAATAGTTGTGAAACTAAAATTATCGTAGTACGTTTATTCCAAAATAGCACACTATGCAGAAGTTGACCAATAAGGAAGAGGAGGTCATGATTATTCTTTGGAGACTCAAAAAAGCCTTCGTAAAAGACGTTTTGGCCGAATTCAAGGGGAACAAGCCCCATTACAATACACTTTCTACCATTGTTCGCAATTTAGAGGATAAAGGTTATGTTTCCCATGAAGCCTTTGGCAATACCCATCGCTATTACCCGGTGGTAAGCAAAGAGGAATATCGAAAAAGATATGTTAACTCGACCATTGCCAACTTCTACGACAACTCCTACAAGAGCTTGGTTTCTTTCTTTGCCAAAGAAGAAAAGATTTCGGTTGAAGAACTGAAAGAGATTATTGCACTAATCGAAAGCAAAAAATAGCACACCATGGAAATCTTTTTCGGGCATTTATTGAAAACCTCGGTGGTACTAGTGCTGTTTATTTTAGCCTATCACCTTTTTCTAAAAAAGGAAACACTCTTTACCGAAAACCGCCTTTTTCTGATCAGTGGCCTGCTGATCGCGGTTCTCTTTCCTTTTGTAACGCTGACCAAGACCGTTACGATCGAACCGACCTCAGCTGTCAATAGTGCGGTTTCCGTTAACGCGACAGCTTTGCAAAGTGTCGCGGCAGACAATACGGGCGCTTTTAATTGGGGACTGTTTTTTCTGACCATCTACATTGTGGGGGTTCTTTACTTCGGTATTAGATTGCTACTACAGTTGCAGACCATCCAAAGAGTAAAACTGAACAGCGAAATAGTTCCTGAAGATAATTTTTATCATGTCAGAACCCCAGAAAAAATTGCCCCTTTTTCTTTTTTCAGGCATATATTCTATCATCCGAGACAGTTTGAAAAAAGTGAGCTGCAGGCCATTTTGGCTCATGAAAAAGTTCATGCCAAAGAGCTGCATTCTTTAGACATACTCTTGACAGAGATTATACTCGTGCTCCAATGGTTCAATCCAGCCGTTTGGCTTTACCGTATGGCTGTAAAACAGAATCTAGAATATTTGGCCGATTCCAAAACCTGTCAATCGTTCAATGACAAAAAGTTTTATCAATATTTGATGCTGAAACAGGCCTTGGGCAACCATAAAATAGCAATCGTCAATCCCTTTTTTAATTCATTAACCAAAAAACGAATAGTCATGATGAACAAAAATCAATCAAAAAGACAAAGTGTACTTAAGATGTTACTTGTTTTGCCAGTGTTGGCGGGTCTCTTGGTGGCATTCAACACTAAAGAGGTATATGTTCCCTCCGATAAGGCCACCGAGGTCAGTGATCTTAACGGTGATACAAGTATTGAGGTAACCATCGACAGCGGCACCACTGACGAGGAACTCAAGCAAATCAAAGAAGATCTCGCCAAAGAAGGGGTCGATCTCAGCTATACCGCCGTGCGGAATGACAAAAACGAAATCATCGACCTATCTATCCAAATCAGCGGAACCGATGGTGATGGCGAAAGCTTTAGTGGCAACTATCACACCACTGACGAAGGCCCCATAAAACCCTTGATAATCTATTTTGATGATAAGAATGATGTATTCTTTATCGGCGAAAAGGGCAAGAAATATAAAATGCTACATCGAATGGAGAAAAAGGGCATGATGGTCTGGAGCGGTTTCGATGAAATCGGCGAACATGAGGATATAGTTATTGTCAAAGAGGGGGATAAGGAAAAAATCTATCTAAACGGCAAAGAAGTTGACGAAGATGAGCTGTCAGAAATGGAATTTGACATAAAAGTGGTTGAAGAGAAAGACGGAAGCACCAAGGTTCATATTTTCTCAGATGATGATGGCGACAATGATGAAAAGCATGTCAAAATGGTAAAGAAAAAAAAGGGAAAGGGATACGATATGAGGATTATTACAGAATCTGACGAGGATGTGAAAATTACCGAAAAGGATGGTCTCTTTGTGATAGATACCAAAGACAATGCGAAAGCCCTTTATTTCATCGATGGCAAAAAGGCGACCGCCAAAGAGGTCGAAAAGCTATCTTCAGAAGAAATCGAGACGATTAACGTCTGGAAAGGCGACAAAGCGGTCAAAAAATTCGGTAAAAAAGCAAAAGATGGGGTGGTGGAAATCACGACCAAAAAAAGGTGATTAGTCACATAAAATTATCGTTTTAACTGACCGCCCTACCACATCTAAGGGCGGTTTTTTTGTTCATCCCAAATAACGAAATCGCCAACAAAGGGCAATTTTTAAACGAAAAGCCCCTTGCAAATTCAATTTCAACGAAAAAAGGCCCTACAATTCTACCTGTTTTAAAATAAAACCACTGTTTTCCCTTTTGGCTTGAAACTTGGCCCAAGGAGGTCACATAAAATTTGTAATAAATAGTATTGATTTACTTACATATTCGTATTCAATTTCATTTATTTCTTTCAATTTGTTTGGAAACATGACAAATGTCATTATATATTGAAAAAAGGAACCGGTTCAAAATCAATTGTTCAACCCTTTAATCAAACAACAATGATCACCCTGATAAAATTTTTGGTCATGCTCTTTGTGCAGATCATAACGCTAATTATTTGTTAACCTTTAAAACCAACCGTCATGTTAACTTTCTTAGGAATTTTCGTAATCATAGTGGGTATCGTGACCCTCATCATAAAACCCCTTTTCAAAAACAATGGGTTACTGTCTTGGTTCAACACCAAACGAAGCCTACAAATTATTCTCGTGGGCATTTTATTGAGCATCGTAACCGGTACACTCTTTTACGCCGAGCCCGGTACGGCCTATGCGGTGCAATACCCATGGGGCGGTCAAAAAGCAGTGTTTAGGCAAGGCATACACACGAAAATGTGGGGCCGGTTGATTCCCATTCAATTCGAGTTGCCCATAAAATATGTTATCCCCGACAGCAATGGCGAATTGGGTGAGCAGAGTGAATATGCCAACGTCGACAAGGCAAAGTATTGGGCATTCAGTGATGCAGTGAAAGCAAGAATAGCCACTTCTGTGGTCATCAGTATCAATACTGAAGATGAAGGGCAGTTCTTGTCGGTCGCCGATCGTAATAAAACGGAGCAGAATCTTATTCGCTCAAGAATCATTCCCAATATCGATCAGTCTATCAAGAACACCTGTAAACTGATGGATGCCCAAGACTACATTTCGGGCCAAGCTTCTGATTTTGATCGCTATTTCAAAGATCAGCTAGAGAATGGCATGTATGTACTGGAAGAGTACTCTGCAGACGAGCCCAAAGAGATTATTGGCGATTCATCGACCGTGCGAACGGTTATCAACAAAGAGACCAAACAAAAACGCTTTCGCATAAAGTATAAAGATGGCCTTCCAGTACGCGAGCACGGCAACTCGCTCAAGGCATATGGGCTTACCGTTGTGCAAGCCGTGGTCACCGAGATCGACTGGGAAGAAACCTTCGACAAACGACTTCAGTTGCAAAAGGAAGAGGTGGCACAGACCCAATTGGAAAAGCAACAGGCCGAGCGTGAGTTTTACCGCGCCCAAAAAGAAAAGGCCCGTGGTGAGGCCGAAAAAGCCGCTGAACGTGCACGGCTCGAAAAAGAGCAGATCCAGAAGACCATCGCTGCCGAAACTGAGGCCAAAGTGGCCGAATTCAATCTCATAAAAGAGAAAAAACAGTTTGAGGTAGAGAAGTTCAAGGCCCAAAGCAAAAAAGTGGCTGCCGATGCAGAGGCCTATCAGAATGCCAAATTGGTCAGCGCAGGGCTAACCCCCCAAGAACGCGCCGAATGGCAGTACAAAACTGCTGTGGGCGTTGCCGGGCAACTTAAAAGTCTGAACCTGCCCGACATCTACATCAAGGGTGGTACAGACAGTAACGGCACCGGCAATCTGTTAGAATCGCTTATCGGTGCAGAACTGGCCAAGAACATGATGGGCAACGATCAGAAATAAGCAGCCCAAAGAACCAACCATAACAAAAAGCGGTCAACCCCATTGACCGCTTTTAATTTTAAGTAGTAATATCGATTTTACATTTTTGTTTTAAAGTACCTTTGACAAAATCAGCAAATGAAAACGGGATTTTTTAGGTTTTTGGCCAAAATGAACAAAATCTTGCTGCCCTCGTTGACAAAAAAAGGGCTAGACCCCGCCAAGGCCTCTAAGTGGCAATTGGCCCTTTTGGGCTGGCGTTACTATGTCACCATTAGGGCCCTTGATCAATAGGTCAGTAGCGATGTGAGCGGGTAGCCGTTTAATTTTTGCGGCCCGTTCAGATACTCGAGCACAATCAAAAAATTGCATTGCACCACTTCGCCGCCCAACTTCTCGACCAGATTACAGACTGCCTTGGCAGTACCTCCCGTGGCAAGAACATCGTCATGCACCAACACCTTTTCGCCCCTCTTGATTGCATCGGCACGGACCTCCAATCGATCAACTCCGTATTCGAGATCAAAAGACTCTGAGATGGTAGTAAACGGTAGCTTCCCCTTTTTACGCACCGGAACAAACCCGGCATCCAATTTTTTGGCCAATATGGGAGCGAAGATAAACCCCCTGCTATCAATGCCCACCACCTTGTCTATCTTTCCGACGCTCACCATTTCGAACAGGGTTTCGGCTGCTGCAGAAAAAGCCTTGTGATTATTTAGAAGCGGGGTAATGTCTTTAAAGGAAATGCCAGGTTTTGGAAAATCGCTAATATGGCGAATAAAGGGTTCAAAATCCATTGAATTGTGTCTATCGGTTTTGTAGTAAATTTAAAAAGAAATATATTTGCAGCCCTTATTGCAAAGGCCTCCTAGCTCAACTGAATAGAGCACTTGATTACGGCTCAAGAGGTTGCAGGTTTGAATCCTGCGGAGGTCACGAATGAATCAAAAAGCTTCACGTCAAATCAAGCTTGCTTGAATTTGTAAGTGGGGCTTTTTGGTTTTCAATCCCGATAGCTATCGGGAGTAGCGTTGTGAGGAAGGGCACAGCCGATTAATGCTAAGAACTTCAGATTGTTGTTCAGGAAACCGTT